>OHDT01000009.1_pt1 | contig 250644 bp, 179 predicted proteins | sample 1567061 | NCBI WGS metagenome assembly OHDT01 (sample SAMEA3879506, study PRJEB24766) | human gut metagenome | biome: human-associated habitat; feature: feces | place: USA | collected 1985/1987
TGCTGTTCTTGAACAGTGAGAAGTATCAATATGACTTTATACCTGAGTAGTTACGATCACATTGATCATGTGCCTATGTAGCACTATTGTTTTGGCGCAAGAAAATAAGATTGTTATCAAAAGTTTTGAGTACAACGAAACTGACGTAACAGCCAATTTGGGTGAAAACATTGTACTTGACAACGATGGAGAAAAATGCGCTCTGCTGAGAATAGAAACCACCCAGACTGGATTTGAATTTGATGTTGGAAGATTGGGCGTGCAGAAAGTAGCGTATAAGACAGCGGAGGTATGGGTATATGTGCCCCAAGGCGTTCGCTTTATAACGATTAGACATAAGCAACTTGGTCAAAGCGAAAAATACACCTTCCCGTTCCGGCTGGAAGCTGCATGCACTTATAACATGAATATTTTGACCGGTAAAGTAGAAGTAAAAGTAGAAGAAGCGTTTACCCACCAGTACTTAGTATTCAATGTATCGCCCAACAATGCCACAGTAGAGCTGGACGACCAACCATTAGTTGTTGAAAATGGTACAGCTCAAAAGTTTCTACCCTACGGTAAATATACCTATCGTGTGCAAGCCCCTAATTATCATACAAGTGCAGGGGTAATAGAAGTGAACGATACAGTGAAACAAGTAGTAGATGTGCGTTTAGCTCCGGCTTTTGGATGGATAGAGGTAAAAGATACATTGGGTGTATCAGGAGCACAAGTTTATATAGACGGGGATATCGTGGGACAGATTCCGGTTTTGAAACGGGAGCTGAAAAGCGGAAAACACAAGTTGCGTGTCAGCAAACCATTATATAAGGTGTATGAGCAAGATTTTGAAATTCAAGATAACCTGACCACTACATTACAACCCTGTCTAACTGCCAATTTTGCCACCACAACTTTCTTAGTCAATGCTGATGCAGAAATATGGATTAACAATGAATTAAAAGGTAAACGCCTATGGACGGGTCCACTAGAATCCGGTACTTACCATGTGGAATGTAAGCAGGAGAACCACCGCAGCTCCACGTCTACCCAAAACATAAGCAGTAACATCAAACGGGACACGATAAAGTTGCAGGCTCCCATTCCTATATTAGGGCGCATGACGATTAGTTCTTCACCCAGTGGCGCTACCATTGAAGTGGATGGTAAACGGGTAGGAGAAACACCCATGCTCCTCTCGTCTACTTTAATAGGCGAACATATCGTACGCCTAAACAAAGACGGATATGGCATAGCAATACAAAACGTAACAGTAAAGGAGGGAGAAACCACCAATGTCGAAGCCAAACTTAGTACCATGCAATCCGTAACAATAGACGCCAACGTAAAAGCTGTCAGCGTCCATATAGATGGAAAATATGAAGGAATTACTCCACTCACGAAACCATTATCGATAGGGAAACACCAATTAAAGCTAACTAAAGTAACAGGAGGATATTACGACTACGAGGAAGAAATGGATATCACTCAAGATAAAAGTAACTATCATTATGAGCTAAAACGAAGCATGGCACAAGTAAGTATTGATGCCAATCGTTCAGGAGCATTATACATTAACGGTGAGTACAAAGGTTCAGTGCCTTATTCAATCTATCTCAACAACGGAAAGTATAACTTGAGAGTTGTAAGGAAAAGCTACAAGGGAGAGAAGGTTATTGTAGTAAATGGCCAAGATGCAAAAGCATACATTACCATGAAGAAAAATCATGTAAGACGCAATTCTTTTTATATAGAAGGAAATTACTTAGTGGGAGGATTCACCTCGTATGGCGGTACTATGGGGCTTTACATAAAGAATTTTAATTTTGAAGGCAGCTATCTGATGGGAAGCAGTTCCGAAGATTTGTATTGGCTTGAAAACAACAATAATATTTCTCGCTATGGTAGTTATTCTCCAATTGCTATCGGTGGCAAAATCGGCTACGGAATCCGATTAGGAAACAAGATACGTATAACCACACAAGTAGGAGCAAACTGCATTTATATAACGAACAAAGAGAGTGATATTGCAGATGGAGCGAATGTAATTTCCGGGACAGGTGCATTACGCATTTCCGTAGTACTATGCACAGGTATAGCCCTTTCCGTTACACCGGAGTATTCTATGGCTATCAGCAAGTCCGAGGGCTATAAACTAATGTCCGAAGTCAACGATAATATTAAGAAATGGGGTGAAGGAATAAATATAAGATTCGGATTAGGTTTCTTCTTTTAATAGACATACAATATAATATAGGAACTATGAACATATATAGATACATTCATTCAGCGCTCGTACTTGGCATTACACTCCTTGTAGTCGCTTGTAGCGAAAAATATGATGGTGGATATGAGTCAATTCACCCTTCATTGGAACAAAAATATCTGGATATTTCTCTATCGGACAATAATTTTTTTGGAACTGCTAAGGGAGGTACACTCACCTTAAGTATATATACGAACAACAGTAATACAGCATGGAGTATCTCCGATCTACCCGAATGGATATCGGCAGATGTACAGAAAGGTACAGGAGACTACACTGTAACACTAACCGTGCATGAAAACACATCAACAGAAGAAGGAAGAAATTGCATCTTTTACGTGAATAGCGCGGAGACAGGTTGGGAATATCAGATTCCCACCACCATTGGACAAGAGGCTGCCACCCCCTATTTAATTCTTAGCAATGCCGATGAAGGTATTTTGCAAAACGGTACTTCACTCACTTATACAGGTACTGCGAACACGCTATCATTCAGCATAGAAAGCAACAGTCCCTGGTCTGTATCTGTCCGGCATTACAATTGGCTGACCGTATCACCTGAAAGTGGCAGTAACAATGGTTCCTTTACTGTACAGATGACCGAAAATACAGGTACGGGGGAACGGAATGAAACTATAATAATTAGCTATGGCTATGCCTCTTATACCCTCTATATCACCCAAATGCCGGCTAGTGTAACAGCCAGTATCGGCACTCTTTCATTCTCACCTGCCGCCGGAACCGCTAAATTGAACATATCATCAGAAATCAGATGGAGCGCAGAAACGAGTGCTTCATGGATTGACTTACAACCATCATCCGATGAGGCCGGAACATCGGAAATGAATGTTTCCGTAACGCAAAACGCCTCTGCCGCATCCCGCTCAGGTGTTATTTATATTAAAACAGGACAAACCACCCGATATTCCATTACCGTGAAGCAAGAAGGAGAAAGCCTTGCTATTTCAACGGCATTATTATCATTCAACCGAGGAAACAGTAGTGACTTGACAATGGGAATAACTGCCAACGTAGATTGGGAAGTGTTATCCAAACCCGAATGGATTTCGCTGAGTCAGTCGGAGGGCAACGGCAATGCCGAAATAACCGTAACTGCCGGTGATAATCCGAGTAGTAACTCACGTAGCGGTTCATTGAGTTTCAGCATAAAAGGCAGGAACGAAGCCGCAGCTACAACAAACATCATCCAATCGGGAAAGACAATATCTATATCCGACGCATTGTTGCAGTTCTCCGACAAGAGCGGCAGTCAGTCCGTCCAGATAAAGAGCGATGGTTCGTGGAATGCCGGATGCACCGACAACTGGGTATCACTATCTCCAGCAGGTGGAAACGGAGATGGAAATCTGACGGTCGGCGTCAGCGAGAATACTTCTTATGAAGAACGTACAAGCACAATAGACATACAGCTTTATGAAATTACAAAGTCTATTTACGTACAGCAGCAAAGTAAGTACTTTGACCTGACAAGTCAGTCTATTGAATTTCCGGCAAAAGGTGGAAGCACCACCCTAAGCGTGAAAACCAACGACCAATGGACAGCCGCTACAACTGAAACGGTTTCATGGCTCACCCTGACACCAAGCAGTGACGGAGATACTCCGACACTGAAAATCATTGCTGCAGACAATACTACTGCCTCACCTCGCAATGCTACGATAGAAGTGAGTACACAAGGCGGACGGAAGATAGCTTTATCTGTCACACAAGCAGTACGGAAGTTACAGGTCAGCCAATCAAAACTGTCATTCTTTCCTAAGGGAGGAAGCAGTACGGTAACCGTAGAGACTGACGGTACTTATGCAATAACATCCACCGGAGATTGGTTTAGTATAGAAAAAGCATCCGGTTCATTCACTGTCACCGCAAGTGAAAACACCACAAACAGTGATCGCAGCGGAAGTATTACTGTAAAACTAACAGAAATCACTGTTGGCGAGATTGCAGTGACACTGCCTGTAACCCAAATCAAGTCTGGCAGTTCGTTTAATCAAGACGGATATGAAAGCGATGTCAGTTGGGATTCAGGTGATGGTTCCCAAAAAGGGACTTTCAGTATCACAGGTTTCAGTAATGATGCTGACTGGAACAGTAACCAGGAAAAGACTGACGGCGGATTCGAGAACACCGGATTTGGAAATGATACGGATTGGAACTAAAAAGACCATTCCACAAACTATCAATATTTATAAATAAAAGAAATAACAAAAGAATAGAAGTATGAAAAAGATTGCAGAACACTGTACAAGAAACATCTTTGGGATTTTCCTGATGATGTGTAGTTTATGGGCGTGCTCAGACAACAACAGTTTAACGAATGAGCCGCAGGACGAACCAACCAATGCAGGTAACCATACCTGCGTGCTATACTTCAATGGACAACCTCCGCAGTATAATGATGAAACAAATACACGAGCTACCAGCACTTGGGCAGACCAGAGCAAGATATATTTGAGTCTCGATACTGATAATGGAAAAGTGAAAGGCACAGCTACCTATACAAAAAGCAGCAATTCGTGGACATTCAACTATTACGGAACACTAAACGTAGAAAAAGAATCTCAATGTACGGCCCACTACATAGAGAATGGAACAGAAAACAATGCCGGCGTGCAACTGTCTGCCATGTCCGTTGTTTACGAAGATACAAAAGCCCAATACATTTATAGCGGAAACACCTTGTCTATAAGTGCCAACCTCAAGCCTAAGACAGGACGTATTCGCTTCAAGGGTGAAGAGAAAGATACCATTTTCGTAAAAGGAATTACCTACTACACATATTACGACTTCGGAAGTACAAGTTTCAATACAAGTAATGATGAACTCTTCCTTACTACAAATTCGGAAGATAAAAAGAACTATTATACACCTTATATATATGGTTACTTCACGGATGAAAAGAATCCCTCCTTGCAAGTTTCAACACTCGACCAGGTGTTTAAACGCTCTTTCAGCACCAGTATCTTTAAAGCCGGAGAAAGTGGATATCTCACTCTCCCCCGATCTTCATCCTTCACAAACTGGACGTCTATAAATCCATTTTTTAATCTTAACTATAGTGCTTCGGCCACTCAAGTGCAAAAAGATGCCATTAATAAGTTTATTAATAATATGGTGAAAGTAGAAGGGGGAGCGTTCTGGATGGGGGCGCAAAAAACAAATAGTGAAGGACAGAATTATGACAGCAAAGCAAGTACTAATGAGGCTCCTGTACATCAGGTAGTTCTAGCTCCCTTCTATATCGCTAAATATGAAGTAACTGGAGAGTTATATGACGCAGTAATGGCAAAAAGTAGTAGCTTTGGAGCTAATTATCCTATCTATATAACTGGTTTTGGCAGTTCAGCCACCACAATCTTTCCCTCTACCCTTAATACCTTTTTGACAACATTGAACAGTCTAACCGGATTAAAATTTGATATTCCCACCGAAGAGGAATGGGAGTATACTGCCCGTGGAGGTAAACAAACCCATTATTATATATATGCCGGAAGCAATACTATCGGTGATGTTGCAAATAAGAGTAATAGTAGTATTTTCACCGTAGGCTCCTTTCTAGCTAATGAACTGGGTATTTACGACATGACGGGTAATGTCAGTGAGCTTTGTTATTATAGAGGAGATTATACAAATGAACTGCAAGTTAATCCCAAAGTAACAAGTACATATTATTGCAGAGGAAGCGATAGTCATGGAATCTATATGAACTCCACCTATGGCAGAGTCACAGGCCGTTACTCTTCTTATTATCTCGGTCTCCGCCTCATTCTCCGCATAACCCAATAATATCCACCTTATGCCCATTCGTATATTATCCATAGCATTGTTCTGTCTCTGTCCCCTCATTGCCACCGCCCAATCTTGGGAGAGCATCAAATCTAACCCTGCCTATCTTTATGGCGAGGGTTGGGGTGCATCCGTGTCTGAAGCAGACCAGATGGCACTTGGTGACCTCATCAGCAAAATATCAATAACCGTATCAAGCAATTTCGAGGTTACCGAAGAAGAGACATCCATGCTTGGAAAAACAGATGCGCAAAGTTATGTTCAATCTAAAGTAAAAACTTACTCGCAGGCCACACTAAGCAATACCGAAAAACTGATTATCAACAATGAACCGGATGCCCATGTAGGGCGGTGGGTAAAGCGAAGTGAGATAGACAAACTCTTTGCCGCACGCCGCCGAAAGATGCAAGACTACGTATTGCTAGCCTCACGCGGTGAGCAAAACGGCAAGATAGACGATGCATTACGTTATTACTATTGGGCCTTTGTCCTATTGAAGTCATTACAGCATCCGTCTACCGAAACCTACCAGGACAAGGAAGGTACCCATTTACTAATAACATATCTTCCCCAACGGTTGAACGACATTTTCAGCGACATACGTATCACACCCTTAAAACGTGATGAAGACAATAACATTTTGCTTGACATTACTTTTCGGGGTAAGCCTGTCAGCAGCTTGGACTACACATATTTCGACGGCATGGACTGGAGCAGTATTTACAGTGCAAAGGATGGAAGAGGAGTGTTGGAACCAGCAGCGAATGCACTCTCCAAAAACATCCAGTTGAAGCTGGAATATGAGTATCGCACCGAAGCACATATTGATAAGGAGATGGAAACTGTATTGTCTGTTGTGAAAGGGAATGCACTGCGAAAGTCATACTTACACATTGATGGCACTGTCATAGATGAACCGCAATTGACAAATACCGAATATACAGAAACAGAAGCTACAATGAATGCCCTAGTGAAAACCAACTCTTCCGCCATACTTTCTGATGAACCAAGTAAATCTACCGGCATCACGAAAGTGAAGGATGAATTAACATACCGTAATATGATAGATCGCGTCATAACTGCAATCAAGTCGCGAAATTATACACAAGTGCAATCCTGCTTCACTGCCGAAGGTTATTCCATCTTTCAAAAGTTAATAGCCTACGGCAATGCCCGACTAATAGAAAAAAACGAGCCTTACGTATTCTATTCATTCGAAGACAAGGTAGTATGCCGCAGTCTGCCGATGTCTTTCTCTTTCAGGTCCGGTATGCGCAAATCTTTTGTAGAAGATGTAGTGCTGACTTTCGATGCTGACCGACTGATAAGCAATGTTTCTTTTGGCCTGGATGACCAAGCTGAACAAAACATCCTGCATAAAGGGGCATGGAATGAAAAAACACGTATGCTGATTATGGAGTTCCTTGAAAATTATCGTACCGCTTATGCTCTGAAACGGTTGGATTACATAGAGCAAATCTTTGATGATGACGCCAAAATCATCATCGGACATCTGTCACGACGCCCGAAAATGACAACAAAAGACTTTGGAACTGTCAGTTTCAATGATAAGCAAGTGAGTTATACCCGAAAGAATAAGACACAGTACCTATCCGATCTGAAACGTTGCTTTCAAAGCAACGAGTTCATCAATATACGTTTCTCAAACAACGATGTCCGCAAACTTTCCGGTGACGAACTGTACAGTATACAGATAAAACAAGATTATTACTCATCGAGCTATGGAGATACCGGTTATCTATTCCTTATGGTAGATTTTCACAATCCGGACCAGCCTCTTATAAAAATACGAACATGGCAACCGGAACCAGATCCGGAATTCGGTGTCTATGGACCGGAAATGTTTTAAATTGATATTATTCATCCATAAAACAATATGATTATGAAGACAATGATTCACATGATGCTATTGGTTGCAGTGTTGATAGCAACACCCCAACTTATGAAAGCACAAAACAAGCAGTTGGATAAGGCTCTGAAGAAAGAGTACAAAACCAAAATGAAAGAGTACAAGAAAGAAGGCTGGAAGATTTTCGGTACTTCACGCAGTCTTGATGTTTCTCTACTATTACACTATCAAAAACTAAACGAAGGTGGCGATGACGTCAAGGAAGTAGTCGGTGTGGCATCACAATTCAAGTTGAAAAATGTGGGTGTCCAGTCTGCAACCAATAATGCCTGCAACAAATATGCACGCCAAGCAGGTAGCCATGTAAAGGGACGCATCGTAAGTGACTTAGGATTGAATGCCGAAGATATAAACAGTGAATTCGATCACTTCTACGCTGCCTATGAATCATCTGTAGAGAAAGAGATAAAGGGAGAATTAAAAGAAAGCTACTCTATTATTCGTGAAATAAATAAAGGTGTATTTGAAATGCAAACTTACTTTCTTGTAAATGAATCTGCAGCAACCCAAGCACGTATCCGTGCATTTGAAAATGCCACCAAAGAAAGTGAAGCTGCACAAAAGTACGCTCAAAAAGTAAGTGAATTCATAAAAGAAGGGGTCAGTACAGAGTAAAAATACAAACAAATGAAGAAACTCTATCTATTAACAGGCATCTTTATGCTTGCCATTGTCACACCAATTAAGGCTCAGAATGCACATGAAGATTTTCAATCTTTCAGACAACGTATGCATAGCAACTACAATACGTTCAGACGTGGCATACTTGATGACTATGCGCAATTCTTAGACAACGCATGGAAAGAGTTTTCTTCATTTGCCGGTACCAAACGGAACACAGTCCCCAAACCCGATGCGGCACCGGTATATACACCTTCAGAAAGTCCGGTGGCAGAGCCACAACCTGTGACACCTACAATAGCTCCACAAAAGGTTATCCCTGCCACTCCTCCCGCCCCCCATGCTCCAGTTGATACTCCAACAGAGCCTACATCAGTACCGGAAGTAACTATACGGAATGTAAACATTACCCTTTATGGGCTTTCGTTACTCATACCACAAATAGACTTTCACGATGTATTGGGAAATGTATCTGAACAAAACATTTCGTCTTATTGGAAAGCTATCCATCAAACCGATACAGATAAATGTATAAATGCCCTTTCACAATATGCTACCCAATATCATTTAGGTGATTATTGTACATTCACCATGATAATGCGCTATGCCGAGAATATTTTGCGTACTCAAGGTAGTAGTGCGCAACGTATTCTGGCTCAATACCTGATGCTAGCCTTGGGGTATGATGTACGTTTGGCATTAGCCGATGGGGAAGTACGCTTGCTTCTACCCTTTCAACAACAGGTTTATGGTAACTCCTACTTCATACAACAAGATATAAAGTTTTATATTTTCCCCAACCGAGAAAATGAGAAAGTGAGCGCACACATCTGTCAGTTGCCGAGAAACAAGGATGCAGGCCGAAAAATAAATCTCATCATCAACCCATCGTGCATCCTTCCGATGAAGCCACAAGCATATTCCATCAGCAACAATCATTTATCCTTGTCAGGCGTAGTAAACACCAATATCATTGAATTGATGAAAAATTACCCCGCTATGGACATCCCCTGTTATGCCTCATCAAATCCAGACAGGCAATTACGCAAAGAAATAGTGGAACAGATAAAAAAGCAAGTAAAGGGAATGGATGGAATGCAGGCCATAGACGCATTATTACACTTTGTGCAAAAAGCATTCCTGTATCAAACAGATGAGGAGCAATTCGGTGCAGGAGTAGAAAAAGCATTTTTCGTAGAAGAGACTCTCTACTACCCTTATTGTGATTGCGAGGATCGCTCCATTTTTTTCGCTTATCTGGTAAGAAACATTTTAGGCATGGAAGTACACCTTGTAACTTATCCCGGTCATGCATGCACGGCGATAGCACTACCTCAAACGCCCATACAAAAAGATGTAGTTTCTTATTCATATAATGGAAAACGATATTACATTTGCGATCCTACCTACATTGGTGCAAATGCAGGTAGTTGTATGCCTGCCTATATAAATGAAACACCCAAAGTGAGCGAATGGTAGACCAAACGTATAGGCACAAAAAAAGCCCCTTCTCACGAAGCGACTCTCTTCTGCACTCTCCTGTGAAAACCCAAGACCTCGGTGACTTTAGCATATTACACCTACAAGCGGTCTCAAGAGAGATACAGGAGCGCAAAACTTTAAGATGAAAAAAAGGGAAGTCTCACGACTTCCACAATTCTTCTAACCTTAAATCTAAATCTCTATGAAAAAAACGTTCGGCAAAGATAAGGGTTTATTACATTCAGAAATACTAATAAAAGATATAAAGAAAAGAGGAACGTTTAAGATTTGCTAAATGCCACTCGAATTAGGAATTACTACCCTATTGGGAAAATATATTTTGCCAATAGGGGAAAAACAGGTCTCCTCCTGAAAGCCACAATTCTTTCTGTTTTAGAAAATACTATCCAACAAGTCCGCATAGATAGGATTTTGCCGTAGCAGATGGGGTACACCTGTCATAAACAATTGCTTACGGGCACGGGTGAGAGCCACGTTCAGTTTCCGGTCAATCCACACCCCGCCCTCTTCCGTAAGATTGGCAAGGAATTTCAACTGATAAGTACGGTTCACACAGAAGGAATAAATAATCACATCGCGCTCACTCCCTTGGAAGCGTTCTACGGTATCTACCAGGATATCGTTTAAACACGGAATGCCCAAAGCAGCTATTTCACTTTTAATAAGAGCTATCTGACTACGATAGGGAGTGATAATCCCCAAAGTCAAGGCAGGACGAAAACCGGAACTACCGTCATATTGCCGATAGATAGCAGCTGCCAGTCTGGCTACGAGCTGCGCTTCGGAATGATTAATCTTTGCCGATTGCGAAGCAACCTCCGGCACTGAGGCAAGAAAAACCACACGACGCACCAGTATATCTGCAAATTCATCATTTTCCAACCCCGGAGCAAGTGTCAGTTCCCCTTGCTGGTGTTGCAAACCGACAGGTTCCAGTAGTCCGCCGTAAAAGGCATGATTAGGGAAACGAGCCACTTCCACATTCATACGTCCCTGGCGACAAAGCATGTCGTAGGAGCGGTTAGTAATGAGTGATAAGTGATGAGTGGTATCGGCAGAATTCCGATAGAGGCGTTCAAAAAGGGAATCTTTCAAATTATGCAAACCAATGCTGTGCAGGCAGTCCTCGCAGACTTCAGATTGGGATTCGGATTGAAGTACGACGGCAGGTAATTGTTTATGATCACCAATGAGGATAAACTTACCAATAGCATTTCCACCCGCCACATTACGCGCACAAAGAAGCCCCAGCAGTTGTGGTTCCAATATCTGAGTAGCCTCATCCACAATAGCCACATCGAAAGTTTTCAGACGGAACAATTCCGTTTTGGAGGAGAATGTGGAGACAGTGCCCACAAAAACACGGCAACGCTCTATGCAGGCATGCACCTCACGACGTGAAGAGCAGGATTCCAGCACATTCTCTATCAGATGGGAACGGAAAGGTATATCGCAGGAAAGTTCACTCCCTATACGGATGAAATCAATCTTAGGCGTAATGGCAGAGAGGGTTTTGCAGATTTCATCCACTGCACGATTGGTGTACGAGAGCAATAATATCTGCTTTCCTTCATGATAGAAAGCTTCCACCATACCGCGTAGAGCACGGGAAGTCTTTCCGGTGCCCGGAGGACCTACCAAGAGAAAATAATCTTTAGCAGCCTGGGCTTTCAGGGTGATACGGGAGAAATCATCCGGAGCAATTGCAATGCGAGGATCGAAAGAAACGTCAAACTCCGGCTGTCGCTGGGATAGCAACAGGTCCCGGCGATCCTTATTGGCAGAAAGAAAGGCAGAAAGTCCCAGATACATGCTGCGAAAAGAAGTATCCATATAATCATGCTCGATGGCATAACGACTGTCGGGAGGAAGCACGGAAGTATTTTGTTGCGAAGCACGAAGGCGGATACGGATATCCCGGTCAGTGATTCGCTCAATATTTCCTTTGAATACCATTTTATTGGTTACGTTGTCCGCATCATTATTACGTTGATAGAGAACGATAGAGTCACCTTCACGGAAATTCGGCAATGTCTGCGCCGACCGCTGGTTGGCCCGTGCCAACACAAGGTATGCCTTATGCAGATCCGCCGCATGATTCTCTATGATCGTCAGATCGTATAATATCTCTCCCGCCTCACACTTTTCTTCAAGCGTAGAAAGCCACAAGGCGGCAGCACCTGTACGCCCTTCATAATCAATATCTCCCGATTTTGAAGTGTACAGTTCCTTCGTAATAAAATTATAGAGTGTATAGAAATAGCATTGTTCCAACGGTGTAAGCGTCCGAAGGCGCTGCGTCACGGCATCAATGGCAGGGTAAAGATAGCGTTTCCACAATGTATTGTTCAGGTGGCGCTCATTCAGTGTATCCGGATGAATATCCTTCAACCGCTCCGCCGTATAGTGCGGACTATTACGTAATTGCATACCGTATTCATTCGCTACAATCCGGTTGCGCACATCCATTACACGGCGCACCATCGCCCACGACGGACGAGCTGGATATAACAACGGATAGCGGGTATAGAGCAGATAAGCTTTTACTTTGCGGTGATCCATCCCCATGGAGTATTCCAATACCGCCTGATACAACAGCATCTGTACCTTGTTATTCTCCTTCGGCTCCACCTTGCCCCGGATAGAATACTCGTCAGCTTTGCCCGACTTCATTTCTATGAAGGAAGACATATCGCGCTGCATATAGTCCAGGCGGCCTTGTAATCCCAGGGCTTCACAAATATAGGTAGGTTCCAGTACGGCATCTGTCTTATCCAGTTCATAACCGGGAGCACGGAAAGTCTCCGTCACCGTTTGCCGGATATGGTCGAAATGCCGTTTACAATCAGCGAAGAATTCCTTTTCCTTTTCTTTATCCAACAAATCGGCACACGCGGCCAAATCAATGGAATAGGTACGGAACGCTTTCTTCATACAAGTCAGATAGTCCGGTTCCTCCTTGGCATAGATCCACTCATCCAAAAAAAGATTGGCGATGTTTCCAAGTAACAGCGGGCGTGTATTGTCAGGGGATTGCAGGCGTGCCAGCAAATAATTGGCAGGATGATGCCCGTAATCTTTAAAGCACTCTGCCAATGAGCTGATATCCAACAGATAGTCCGGTTCCAGTATAATAAAGGAAGGCGTCAGTATACCAGCCTCATCTACAGCTACATCCAGCAGGTTGACCTGCGCATGACGCCACAGTTGTTTGCAGGTCTCGGCAAATTCCTCATTCACCTGAGATACATTGTAGCGTACCCTCAGCAGTTCATCGGCAACGGTATCTACAGGCAATACATATAAAAAAGTGTCGTCAGCATACTGGAAACAGACACGCATCCGGCGTACCCGCTCTTTTGCGGGCGGAGCAACAATATAAGTGGCATCCGCACGGGGAAGCTGATGATATAGTTCAGCAGGGATATCCTCACCCGTCAACCGTTTCACAAAGAAGGTCAATGTCTTGATGTCACGCAACAGATTCTCGCGTGAAGGTTCGGATTGTCGATTCAGTACGGCATTGGAAGTCAGTCGGAAGGTGTGCAGGCGGTTTTGTTCCACTACGGAAAGTCCCACTTTTGAGGCCACAAAACTGATGCGTGCGGAAAGGTCCGTCATTTGCAGATTACCGTCCGGCATCTGCGTGCGGCAAAGACGTTCCAGAAATTCACGAAGTTGACGGTAAGCCGTCACCAGCGGAATATCTTCATCCCGGCAGACAGTGAGCAAGAAATGATAGTATTCCCGCGCTTCTTCTTTCATTATTCCTCCTTCTCTTCATCAGTCTCGTCCGCATCGGTCTTTTTATCCTTAATCATCAGGATACTCAACTCATAGAGCAGATAAAGCGGAACGGAAACCACAGTCAGGGTGAAGGGGTCGCCAGTCGGTGTAATGATAGCTGAAATAATCACGATAAGCACCAGGGCATGACGGCGGTATTTGCGCAGGAAAGATTTATGTACCAGCCCCAAGAGCGAAAGCAGCCACGTCACTAACGGCAATTCGAAAGCCAGCCCCATGCAGAGCACCAGCATCATGAAGTTGTCTATGTAGGAATTCAAAGAAATCTGGTTCTCAATAGCCGCGCTCAGTTGATAGGTGGAAAGGAAACGCAGCGTCAGCGGATAGACCATAAAATAACCCAAAAGCACACCGAGGAAGAACATCACCGTACCAATACACAGTGCTTTCTTCACGCCACGCCGCTCATTAGCATAGAGCGCAGGACTGATAAACCGCCAGATTTCGAAAAAGATATAAGGCGTAGCCGTCACCACCGACATCCAGAATGCAGTGGACATGTGAATAAAGAACGGGGCAGCCAGATTAATATTGATTAGTTTGACGTGGAACTCCTGTGTGAAGAAATCATCATGGAGATCGAAAACCTTTCCCACATAGCGCAACACGTCGTAGAAGACAAAGTCATTGTGGCAGGGAGCTAACACTACGTTATCAAACAGCCACGGCATCGCAATAAAATAACCTACAGCCAACACAAACCATACACCGAGTACCCGAAACAATACACGGCGCAGTTCGTCCAAATGATCCCAAAAGGTTAATTCCTTATCTGCCATAGTAGTAAGTTAGCTACAGGTTACGAACTACAAGCTACAAGCCCCTTCGGCATGATAACGCAGCCACTCGTAGCTCGTAGCTTATGTAGCTCATTTATTTTTTTGAAGCCGGCTCTTCTATATCATCCTTTGCCTTGTTTATTTCTTCTTTTGCTTCATTCACACCATCTTTGAAGTTCTTCACACCTTTACCGAGCCCTTTCATCAGTTCGGGGATTTTCTTGCCACCAAACAACAACAGTATTACCAGAGCGATGATTATCCATTCGGAACCGCTGGGCAGAAAGCCTAATAAAAGTAAGTTTGCCATAATCATATCCTATTAAATTTTAATGCAAAGATAGAAATTAATACAGATAATTTTCCATTATTCTATGGAATATTTCGGCCAAAATAAAATTCTGAGTCCCGTAAGCAGGCATGAAAAACTACTTAGTAGTAATGAGAGTGCTCAATCATGATGCGGGCTTTGCTACGTATGGTGAATTTATCTCCCTCTACAAACGAACGAAGCAGCTTTTCGCCTTGCCTTTATCAAATTTCGGGTCGCCTTCTACACTCTTTATCAGTTTGGAGTAGCTTTCCACCGGAGTATAGTATTCCAATACGTCCATAATAAACCCTTTTTCGATAGTCTGTTTCATGCTGTAAGTATGTAAAGCGACGTGTTCATTTTAGCCGAGAGGCTACCATTCTGACTGCTATGAGCCCCGTCTATCAGAATGGCGAATCTCTTATTCTTATTGTCTGTTCCGATTCTTATTGTCTGTTCCGATGCTGTTAAGAATATAAGAACTGACGGATGGTATCTCTGATTTGTTTATCGAAATTCACCCTGTCGGTTACAACGATAATGGAATCAAACATAGGTTTGCCTGCCTTTTCCAATTTCACAAACTGATATGCCAACTACGCTATTGAATTTGACTTGCCGCTTCCCGCACTGTGCTGGATAAGGTAGCGTTGCCTATTTCGCCGACAAGTGTGTCGGCGAGAAGCGAACGCACCACTGTCAGTTGGTGATAGCGTGGAAAAATCATGATTTCCTTTTTCACTTTCCGCGTCTTTTTATCCCTCTCCTTTACTACCTGCGAAATGTCATCACAGGCAGCCCTTTGATGAACACCCCTAAGTCGAGTACCAGTTTCGGGAAGTCATTTGAATAGCGTAATTGTCTCATCATGCTGAATATATTTTGTCCATATAGTGCTACGGCTTTGTCATTCTGCTCACTGAGAGTACTGTAATACATATCCAACTTATCGGTTGAGTAGCGCAAGCCATTACGCAAGATGCTCACAATGCCATCTTTACTAAATTTACGATTCAGCTCCCTGAAGAATTTCCTTTTCTCAAAATCACTGTCAGTGATAGGTAAAGCCTTCACCTTGTCCGACTATGTAGCCGTCAAGAAACGGAACAGCCTTTCAGTGTCAATGGCAAAGGCTTTGTTGAAGTCGGCGCTAATGGCTTGTTCACAATCATTATAACTTACCAAATAGTCGGCTATCGTCTTTTCCAATCCAGTTTCAATCGTATCTGTTGCCATATATCTGTTGTTATTCTTTCAGCAGTAGTGCATTCACGTTCATTGAGCTGAAATATATTGTTGTGCATTTGGGAAAGTGAGGATAAGAAAGTACGGAAACTATATTTCTCAACTGATATTCAAATGAAGGCTGTAGATGTTCTGGATTTTCATAAAACACGTTTTCAAGTCGAATTGCTTTAGAGATAGTAAGCAATTCACAGGACTGACAAATTGCCAAAGTCGGAATGTTGATAAGCTTCATTTTCATTCCAACGCTCCACTGGCCAGCGTAAATTTGGCTAAAGTCAAAGCACTATGCCACAATATTTTCCTCATGCAACGATTTATTTCAGTATTAGGCATGAACCGAATCCAGAAATAAATCGAAAGCTATGGGAAGAGTGAATTAAATTTGCGGCAATCGCTGCATAAGTGTTAAGGAAATGTTTAACGAACTATTATTATTAGAAACCCACATAATTTTATGGGTGAACCTTGTATCCTGCCTGATTACCAGCACTATGTAACATACAGAACAGTTTCTGTAACATTTACATCCATAGATGTTACGTTGAAAAAACAAAAGGTAACACGAATTTTACTATCATTAACGTTTTATCCATAAATTTGTTTTTGGTTTAAAATAAGAATAATATAAAGTATTAACCTATTAAATCAAAGCAATATCATGAAGACATAGAAGAAGTATTATTTTGCAAAAACAGATGTTCGGTTTAGGCAGTTTAAAGGGCTCTGCCACCTATTATTATCGGACATCGAATGTATAAGACAACAGAGCCCTCTTTAAATCAAATACCAGCATTGCAAAAGATCCCTGCAATGCAATTAAGGTAAAACATCGGATCAAGATTCAAACAACATGTGTATCAAAACTATTAAATCATGGCTCGCAAGCGCATTGTTCGTATTGTTTGCCAGTGGTTCCCCGGGGTTTGTAAATGGAGGTGGCAACATCGCCATAGCACAAACACAGTACATCACAGGTACGGTTGTAGATGATTTTGGCGAACCGATTATCGGTGCCAACATCCGCGTAAAAGATACTACCAAGGGAGCGATTACCGACCTCAATGGTAAGTTCTCCTTGGATGTAGCTCCAGGCCAAATCATTGAAATCAGCTTCGTGGGCTTTTCCACCCAGACAGTGGCAGCGGTTTCGGGCATGAAAATCATTCTTAAGGAAGACACACAATCACTGGACGATGTAGTGGTTGTGGGCTATGGCGTACAGAAAAAGAAACTTGTCACCGGTGCCACGGTGCAGGTGAAAGGCGATGACATTCAGAAACTCTCCACCACCTCGGCATTGACTGCCATGCAAAGCCAGTCTCCCGGTGTCACCATTATGCAAAATAATGGTCAGGCAGGCGAAGGCTTCAAGGTGAACATCCGCGGTTTGGGTACTACGGGTAATTCAGACCCATTGTACGTAGTCGACGGCGTTGCCGGCGGTAGCTTGAACGACCTGAACCCCGCTGACATCGAATCCATCGATGTGCTGAAAGATGCCGCTTCTGCAGCCATCTACGGTGCCCGTGCCGCCAACGGTGTAATCCTTATCACCACCAAGCAGGGCAAATCCGGCAAGTTGCAGATATCGTACGACGGATACTACGGTCAACAATACTTATATAAGGCCCCCGATGTTTTGAATGCCCAGGAATATATCTACAGCCGTCAGCTTCGCGAGTTCAACGGCGGCGCAGCCGAACCCGAGTGGCAGGCAAAGCTCCCCGCAGCCATCTACGAAAGCCTTTTCGACGCGGATGGAAACGTGCTGAGGAACGGTTGGAAGGGAACGAACTGGATTGACGAGTCCTACCACAAAGGTGCCGTAACCCAGAACCACTCCGTCAACTTGACAGGCGGTTCCGACGTATCGAAGTTCTCCTTCGGCTTCTCCTACACCGGGCAAGACGGTATCTTGGGCGGCGAAAACCAGTCGCAGTTCGACCGCTACAACATGCGCTTGAATTCCTCGCATACCCTGCTCCGCTCCAAGGACAACTCCTACAGTGTGATTACCGTAGGCGAGAACTTGAACATCGTACATAGCAGCAGAACAGGTATCTCCCAAGGAAGCATGTATTGGAACAACGTACACGACTTGATGAACGCCAACCCGCTGCTCCCCGTTCGCGATGCCGACGGAAATTACTATACCAACGCCGAAATGTCGGCCGACGGATGGACACTGGGAGCCGCCATCAACCCGCTGGCCATTGCCAACACCACCAGCCAAGGATTGAACGAAAGCAACAGCTGGACAGTGAACGCCAGTGCCTACCTGGAAATACAGCCCATACGGAACTTGATTTACAAGTCACAGTTCAGCTACCGCTTTGGCAACAGTTCTTATCGTGCCATGACCAGAGTCCACAGCTCGGGTACGAACGTGGCCACTCAAGACAATGCCTCCCAATCGACGGATTCATGGTCGAACATCTCATTCGAAAACACCTTGAATTACAGACTGGACATCAACAGGCACAACATTGACATCGTATTAGGACAGACCATTGAACAAAACAAGTTCGGCGAACACCTTGAAGCAAGCGGCAACAACTTGCTTTTCGGTGACAGTTGGAACCATGCGTACTTGGACAATGCGCAAATCAAGAAACTGGCCGATGTCAGCGTAGGCGGTCATCCCACAAGCGACAGCTCCTTGGCCTCCTTCTTCGGACGTGTCAACTACAACTTCAACGAAAAATACATGCTGCAAGCCACAGTCCGCACCGACGGTTCTTCAAATTTCGCCAAAGGCCACCGCTGGGGTATCTTCCCCTCCGCATCGGCAGGTTGGGTAGTGACCAATGAAGAATTCATGGAATCCGTCAGAGACATCATGGACTTCTTCAAAATCCGTGTATCCTGGGGACAGAACGGTAACTGCAACATCCCAAACTTCCAATACCTGACACAAGTGGGATTCAACAACTCCGACGCCTACTACTTCGGCGTGGGCAACCACGAAGAAGCCACCACCGGTGGCTCGTTCAACGTACTGGGCAACCCCGAACTGACTTGGGAAACTTCCGAGCAGCTGAACATCGGTATTGACGCCCGCTTCCTGGACAGCCGTTTGGGACTGACCTTCGACTGGTACAAGAAAACCACAAAAGACTGGCTGGTGCGCGCTCCGATTTTGGGCGTATACGGTATCGGTGCTCCCTACATCAACGGTGGTGACGTGGAAAACAAGGGTATCGAGTTCTCTCTCAGCTGGAATGACCAGCTCAATAACGGTCTGCGCTACGGCATTACCGCCAACATGTCCTACAACAAGAACGAAGTGACCAAGCTGGCCAACGCCGAGGGCATCATCCACGGTCCCGGAGCCGTTTGGCACCAGCTCGAAGGCGAAGTCTACCGTGCGCAGGTAGGTCAGCCCATCGGTTTCTTCTACGGTTTCGACACGAAAGGCGTGTTCCAGAACGGTGAACAGATTCGCCAGTTCTCCGAGAAGTACGAGGACAAGCTTCATGGTGGAAACGACAAGCTGAAACCGGGTGACCTCATCTTCCGCGACACGAACGGTGACGGCGTAATCGATGACAACGACCGCACCATGATTGGCGACCCCCACCCCGATGTAACCGTAGGGTTGAACCTCAACCTCGCCTACAAGGGCTTCGACTTCTCCGTAACCGGTGCGGGAGCTTTCGGGCAACAGATTCTCCGCACTTGGGCAAACCAGGACTTCCTCACGGAGAACCTCAACAAGAAGATTGTCTATGGTTCCTGGAAGGGCGAAGGCACCAGCAATAAGCTCCCTCTCTTCGATGGTTTCGACACTCCGAACTGGAAATACATGTCGGCAGCCATGCTCGAAAACGGTGACTACTTCAAGATTCAGAACGTGACTCTCGGTTACGACTTCAAGCGTCTGTGGAAGTCTTGCCCGCTCCAGCAGCTCCGGGTTTATGTAGCAGCCAACAACCTGATAACTTTTACCAAGTACACCGGTATGGATCCGGAAGTCGCCTCCAGCGGTGGAACGAGCGATTCTTGGGCAGCCGGTATAGATACGGGCGTTTATCCTTCACCCCGCACCTACTTGGTTGGTATAAATCTTAAGTTCTAATCACCTTAATATATTAGCAATATGAAATTCAATAAATTCTACATACTTTGGATTGCATCCACGCTCACCTTCTCCGGTTGCGACGACTTTCTCGACTCGCAAGACTACACAGGCAAGAACAGCACCAACTTCCCGTCAACAACCGAAGACGTCAACAAAATGGTAGCCGCCGTTTACAAGTCAACCTTTTACGGTCCCTTTCAGGGCAACAACCTTGAACAGTATTTCTCGGTGGCAAACATCATGTCAGACGACATGTTTGGCGGTGCCGGAGTCGGCGACCCTTGGTGGCAGGGGCTTGACCACCTGATGTATGCCCAAACAAACCAAATGCAAGATTTGTGGACATATTCCTACGAGGCCATTGCCCGCGCCAACTCCGCTTTGTCCGTGATAGACAACATTGCAGATGAAGAGACACACAACCAGACTAAAGGGGAGCTGCTTTTTATGCGCGCCTATAATTACTACAACCTGGTGTTGACCTTCAACAATGTCCCTGTCATTGAAAAAGCCCCGGAGACAGTGGAAGAAGCGCAAATTGCTCCCGAGCAACGCGATGGTAAGGAAGTTCTGAAACTGATTGCCGACGACCTCTATGAAGCCTGCGAATGTATGCCGAGCTACCCATACGACGGCTGGAGCAAACTGGCATTCGGCAAGGTGACCCGTTGGGCAGCCGAAACCCTGCTGGCCCGCGCTTTCCTTTTCTACACGGGCTTCTATGGCGAATCGGAAATGCCCAAGACAGAAGGTTCCATCAACAAGCAATATGTAGTCGATAAACTGGACGATTGCATCAAGAATTCCGGTCACGACCTTTTGAGTGACTACCGCTCGCTTTGGGCCTATTCAAACCAATACACCGCCAAAGATTACGACTTCGTAAATGATATGCTTGAAGCAGGTACCTGCTACAAGGAAGGCAACAAGGAGGTAATCCTTGCCATCAATTTCCAGTATCAACCGGCATGGTCCAACAACCTCCACCTGACCAACCAGTATGGCCTGTTCTTCGGCATCCGCGCAGATAACAACAATGCGGACGACGAACGTTTCCATGTGGGCACGGCTACCTCCGTTTATCCATTCAGCACCGGCTGGGGATGCGGCACCGTAGCAACAAACCTTGTGACAGACTGGAAAAACATCGAACCCGACGACCCGCGCCGCGATGCTTCCATCCTGGCATTCCCGGCAAGTTTGAAGCCCGAGACCTTCTCCGATGCCTGCGAACTTACCATGTATCACAACAAGAAGATTCCTTCCGTGCGTTCGGCCGGCGGTCAAAGGCTTTCATGGTCGCTCGACCAAATGGGTGCCGACGCAACTGAAACTGGTAACTACCAAGCCTCCAACTGTACGCCTCTCACCGTCTACCGTTTTGCCGATGTGCTTCTGATGTACTCCGAGCTGATGCAAGATGCCACCACGCTGAACCGTGTACGAAATCGTGTAGGCTTGCCCGCCGTGGCCTATAGCGAACAGGCCTTGCGCAACGAGCGCCGCTGGGAACTGGCATTCGAAGGAAGCCGTTGGGATGACTTGCGCCGTTGGAACATTGCCGGTGAAGCCCTTGCCAAACAAGCAGGCCAGGTGATGTACAATTGCGGCAAGCCGACCACCATGCCCGAAGCCGGTAGTGGCTACAAGCAACGCTATAACGAAACCAAGGGTTTCTATCGCATTCCAAAGTCTCAGATCGACCTTTCGGGCGGCAAATACAAGCAAAACGCCGGATGGGAAGACGATGCCAAGACTCAATTTGCAGGTTATTAATTCTTAATAGGTAGATAATATGAAAAAGATAATGCTATCATTGGCTACTGTATTGGCTTTCACATTCACCGCTTGTGACCCTGTGGAGGATTTTACAGAGAATACAGCTTCCAATCATTCAGAAGAACAAATCAATGCCACCCTCACACAGAATGGTGGCGACAACCTTGTGGAGGTAACTGTACACAGCCATGCCACCGCACAAATATCGAACGGCAAGCAGAGCTTCAAGGCCAACTATGCCAAAGTGGTGATGCGCGAATTGGGCGAAAACTTCATCTACATCAAGCTTTTCAACGCCAACGGCTCCATTACCGAACGTCAGTATCCCATCACAGTTACCAACATGAATCATGAGCTACCGGTTCTTGAAACCATCATCTGGCAGGGCGAACAGTCTTGCGGCGGTTGGGACGGTGCCGGTCTCCGCTTCAGCGACACCGAAGGCAAAGGACTGCCAACTTTGAGCGATGACACTTACGACTGGATGGTAGGCAAGAAACTGAGTCTGGACATCAGTGCCGTGAATGGTGATGGTACTACCATCCGCGTGACAAACGGCCACTGGAGCAAAGAATATGTTTCTGACACCCCTGTCACTCCCGGAAAGTTCCAGTTTGAATTCACTCAGGAAATGTGCGACCAATGCAAGAAGGGCGGTGAGGGTAGAGACCTGTTGTTCGTAAGTAACAACGGAATTACCATTACCAAGTTCTACTTCGAGCTGTAACACAACCGCTACCCCCTGGGGTGGAACAGAAATGATAGGGTAATATAGGGATTAGTTTTTTTATAAGGCCATGTCAGAAAGGTGATAACCTTTTGGCATGGCCTTTTTAACAGTCGAATTCAACAAGCAATCAAAAAGAGGTCGTATCATGTCGCGCACACAAAGCGGAATCAATCCTGATAATAGATTCTTTTCACCCGCGTAGAAACACTTGTCAGCACTTCGTAAGGAATGGTTTCAAGAATATCGGAAAGTACCGTAATGGGCAGATGATCACCGAAAATCTCCACAGTATCCCCTTCCTTGCAGTCAATGTCCGTAACGTCAATCATGCAAACGTCCATACAGATGTTACCCACATAGGGCGCACGCCGGCCATTCACCAGGCAATAGGCGTGCCCGTTGCCAAGATGACGGTTCAATCCGTCGGCATATCCGATAGGTAATGCGGCAATTCGTGAATTACGCGTCAGGTGTCCCTTGCGGCTATAGCCTACCGTGTCTTCCTGGGGTACATCACGTATTTGCAGGATGGTGGTTTTCAGTGTACTCACATTATTGATAATGCTGTTATCAATGGGACTGATGCCATACAAACCGATACCCAAGCGTACCATATCGAACTGTGCACCCGGGAAACGCTCGATACCGGCCGAATTGCAGATGTGCCGGAGTATCTTATGCGGAAATGCTTCCTGCAACTGTATGGATGCCGCCTCAAACGTTTCAATCTGTCCACGTGTAAACGCATCGAACTGTGCCGCATCACTACCCACAAAGTGCGAGAATACCGAACGGGCAATCACTGCATTCTGTCCTTTCAGCCGTTCAATCAATCGCGGCATATCTTCGGCGGCAAAGCCCAGGCGATGCATGCCCGTATCCAGTTTTATATGAATCGGGAAGTTAGTGATTCCTTCCTTCTCCGCCTCTTTAATCAGTGCATCCAGCAGGTGGAAGCTATACACTTCCGGCTCCAGCTTATAGTCGAACATGGTCTTGAACGCGGTCATCTCCGGGTTCATAATGATGATGCTTGCCGTGATACCCGCTTTGCGGAGTTCGGAACCTTCATCAGCCACAGCCACAGCCAGGAAATCAACATGATGTTCCTGCAAGGTCTTGGCAATCTCATACGAACCGGCCCCATAGGCTGATGCTTTCACCATACACACCATCTTCGTATCCGGACGCAGCTGACTGCGATAATAGTTCAGATTGGCTATCATGGCTCCAAGATTCACCTCAAGAATGGTTTCGTGTACCTTTTTCTCCAATTCTTCCGTCAAGGCATCAAAGCCGAACTGACGGGCACCTTTTATCAATATAATTTCATTCTCCAACCGCAGTTCCCCACGGGAAATGGCACGCAACAGGGCCTCTGTATTAGGATAGAAAGCCTTCTCGATGTCAAAGCGCGCGGCACACGAAGAGATCTCACTGCCCACTCCGATGATACGCTCAATGCCGCGGCTACCGGCAAGCTGCGATACTTTCCGGTAAAGTGTCGGCGCATTCTGTCCGGTTTCCAGTATATCCGAGAGGATGAGAGTCCGCTTCAGTCCGTTACTCTGCGAACGACGGTAAAGGAAATCGAGTGCAATGTCCAGTGAAGCAAGATCACTGTTATAACTATCATTGATCAACAGGCAACCATTTTTGCCTTCCTTCACTTCCAGGCGCATAGCTACCGGTTCCAGCGCCGCCATACGTTCCGTAATCTTCCCGGCAGGAAGCATCAGATAAAGACAGGCAGCCAGGCAGTTCAGCGAGTTCTCGATAGAAGCATCGTCAATGAAAGGCAATATAAAGGTGTTGTCCATCTCCAGATAACGATAAGAGATCACGGTACAATCCTCCTTTTTCTCCACCTTACTTATAAACAGGGGACGCTCCATATCTTTCCGGCTCCACGCGATTTCGCGGGCACTGAGCATGGACTTCGCCACACAATTGCTGATAAACTCATCATCGCCATTATAGATCACCACATCGCAGTTCTTGAAGAGCGACAGTTTTTCCATGGTCTTCTCTTGCAGAGAGAAGAAGTTCTCCTGATGAGCTCCGCCAATATTGGTTAGTATGCCGATGGTAGGTTTGATAATATTCTGCAAGGCACGCATCTCTCCCATCTCCGAAATTCCGGCTTCGAAAATAGCGAGTTCGGACTGCCCGTTCATCTGCCAGACGGACAAAGGTACACCGATCTGTGAATTATAGCTGCGCGGCGAACGGACAATCGCCCGCTCAGGGCTGAGCAATTGATGCAGCCATTCCTTTACAATCGTCTTTCCGTTACTGCCTGTTATGCCGATAACCGGTATCTGAAACTGTTCGCGATGTTGTTCCGCCAACTTCTGCAAAGCTTTCAACGGATTGGCGACCACCAGGAAATTGACAGCCAACATATCCGAATTACTCATTGCCAGTTGTCCGCTTTCCACCCATTTATAGGCTTCTTTGCTGACCACAAAATTGCGAACACCGCGTGAATACAAGTCAGGTATATAGCGTGCGCCATCATTGCGCTTGGTAGTTAAGGCAAAAAACAAGGTTTCTTCGGGGAAACTCAAGGAACGGCTATCGGTAAGTAACCAATCTATAGTTGCCGGCGTGTCCCCCACACGTCGTGCACTGATGCGTTCGGCTATTGTTTCAATCGTATACGGCATATATCTTTCTCCTTTTTGAAATCTAAGTACGGGTATTTTTTGTTAAGTCGGTCGATTTTTAACACAATTTGTCCTAAAAAACGCTTATACTCGTCTGACTCCGGATGGAAGGGCTTATGGGATAGCGCTTTATTGATATTTTCACTTTCCTGCATAATCTCTAACGCGTCCTCAGAGAGACAGGTCTGCACAAACTTCTCCCATACATGACGCACCGCCAGGGGGGATGGATGCACCATGTCGTCAGCATAAAAACGATAGTCACGAAGCTCGTCAAGTAAGAGTTCATAAGCCGGAAAATAAAAGACATGTTCGGGAAATGAAGCCTGTAACTGATCGATGGCAAGCAAAAGTGTAGCTTTACTCAATTGGTTAGCGTGCATTCCGTCGCGTACATGACGGATGGGGCTGACCGTAAGAATCACTTTCAACTTTGGATTCCGGGTAATCAGACCGGAAAAGAGAGAGGTGTAATCCGATACAATCTCCTGCACGCTGAGCCGGCGACGGGTAAAGACAGACTCCGGTTGTTTATGGCAATTAGCAACCACATGTCCCGTGGATTTCTGTTCGTACACCCACGCTGTACCAAAAGTCAACATCAGGCAGTTCAAGTGGTGGATACGTTCGTGCGCCGTTTGCAGACGGGCATTGATGCGCTGCAACACTTCTTCTGCCGAGGGAGAAGAAAAATCACCATGATGCATCGGGCTATGCCAGCACTCACGGAAGAAGAACAGGTCTTCTTCTTTATACAGCCTGCCCGTTACCAGCTCGCGCAAGGCAGCCGAAACGGACAAAGGGTTATAAAGAACCCCGAAAGGATTGACATCCAGACGAAATCTGGCATCCGCAAGCAGCGCCCCGATGTTGGTGGCAAAGCAGGAACCCATCAACAGAAGTTCGTCCGCCTGAGTAAAACGGGGCAGATCGGAAGGTAATTCAACAGGGGTAGAAAAGTTCATACGTTTACATCATCATATTCTTCCGGATAGAGAATTTCACGATAGCCATTGCCTGAATGGAAGTAAAGGGAACATCCATCGGTTCATGGTGCGGGTTATAACTCACAAGTTTAATGCAACCCTCCTGCTCCGAACGGTTCACATACTTCACTGCCAGATACTCATCTCCATCAATATCGAATGAAACTAGATACATTTCACCATAAATGACATTGCTGAAGCTGTTCATTTCCTTGAAACCTACAATATCTCCCGATTTCAGGATGGGATACATACTGTCCCCACTAATATAAAGGGCACCGTCGCATACGGGAATACTGGGTATTTGTATTCTTCCCACCACAAACTGGTGCTTATTGGCAAGCAATGTACGCAGATTAGCGGCGGCAGTAATGTCGTACAACACTACACTGCGGTCTTTCATCGCATCCGGCGTTTTGGGATTGTGTATTATCTCAACATTACCTGTTGCCAGTTCGCTATGGCAACTTTGTAAATGGCTCACAGGGGTCCCCTTCCCTACCAATAACCAGTTATAATCCACATCTTTCATCTTACTCAGCAACAACGGGAAGTCAATGCTGTTTCGTGCAATCCAGTTACTAAGTGTAGAGCGCGATACACCCAGGTAGGCAGCCAGATCGGCATCTGTTTTGAAGTTCAATACACGCTTGGCACGCTTCACGATGTCCGCTACATTAAAAAAGATATCCTTTTCCATTTTATTTATGTAAATAAGTTCTAAATGTTGCCTTCAACATACACTTATGCATTTTTTTAATGCAAAAGTCAATATATAATGTTTTCCATACGAAAACGAAGTTATACATTACAGCAACAAAACTAATCAATTTGTTTTAAAAGGGCAAATAAAAGTAAGGGAAACAATACCGGCACTATAACAGAATATCTTTCCCACTACGAGTGAAAGTATTTCCCACTACGACTGAAAGCATTTCCCACTACGACTGAACGGGTGTTTCACTACGACTGAATCGAGTGGAACACCAACCCTTCTATCAGACAGTAACTTAGAGAACAGCGTTGGCTTTTGGCGCATGATATCCGTCCCAGTCATATTCTTCGGTGTAACAATCGAATGCAGGAGTTTCCGTAATGCCCGCTTGTGCAAAAAGCCCGGCAATTTCCGCCTGTTCTGCCGGCGAGAGCCCACGTTCCTTATGCAGGATACGATAATAAGTGGGTTTTGGAAAGAGAGTACGAATCATCCCTTTCAACAGCAACGCTTTCTTATACGGGATGTTATCAAAGAGGGTACTGATGCCCCAGGCATAACGAAGTTTCACAGTGCTTCGGAAGTAAGGACACTGACCGGCATCCATAGGATAATTGGCAGGATTCACCGTTACAATGCTCTTCACACTTTGCGGCACATGCAACGTAACGAGATGGCGCAGGCAACTTTCACTTCGCGCACAATCGGGGTTAAGACAGTGGAGGTAATTTAAAGGCACCGAATCATAATTAAAGCAGTCTTCCATGATATTCTGTTTTTGAGGGGACAAATGTAGTGAATCTATTCTGACGGAACAATCCAAAGGAGAATAGTTCTCGAAATATTAAGATAAAAAAGGAGAAGAACTAATGTTAAAGCGGCAAGGATTCATATTTTTCCCCAAAAAAGGGAATACCTTCCGTTTTCTTTTACTAATTTTGCAATTTGTAATCCTCAGAACAGAGATGAAGACAGAACCAACAACATATAACTTGCTAAATTCTATTTCTGATCCCGAAGATCTGCGTAAACTGAGCGTTGATCAGCTTCCGGAAATTTGCAAAGAATTGCGGCAGGACATTATTAAAGAAGTTTCGTGTAACCCGGGACACTTTGCAGCCAGTTTGGGGACGGTAGAACTGACCGTCGCCCTGCATTACGTGTTCAATACTCCTTACGACCGCATCGTGTGGGACGTAGGCCATCAGGCGTATGGCCATAAGATACTGACCGGACGTCGGGAAACATTCTCCACAAACCGGAAATTCAAAGGTATCCGCCCTTTCCCCTCTCCCGATGAAAGCGATTATGACACTTTCACTTGCGGACACGCTTCGAACTCCATTTCGGCGGCTCTCGGCATGGCGGTAGCGGCAGAAGAAAAAGGAGAAAAAGACCGCCATGTGGTTGCCGTAATTGGCGATGGCAGCATGAGCGGCGGACTGGCATTCGAAGGATTGAACAATGCCTCAGCAAGCTCCAACAACCTGCTTATCATTCTGAACGATAACGAGATGGCCATAGACCGCAGTGTAGGCGGCATGAAGCAATATCTCTTCAACCTGACCACCTCAAACCGATACAACCAGCTCCGCTTCAGAGTATCCAAGATGCTGTTCAAAGTGGGCATCCTCAACGAAGATCGCCGTAAAGCACTTATCCGCTTTGGAAATAGCCTGAAATCGATAGCTGCCCAACAACAGAATATCTTCGAAGGAATGAATATCCGCTACTTCGGCCCCATCAACGGACACGATGTGAAGAACATCGCACGTATCCTGCGGGACATCAAAGATATGAAGGGACCGAAAATCCTGCACCTGCACACCATTAAAGGGAAAGGCTTCGAACCTGCCGAAAAAGCTCCGGGCATCTGGCACGCACCGGGAAAGTTCGATCCCGAAACGGGTGAACGCTTTACAGCGGATACACACAACCTGCCACCGCTGTATCAGGACGTTTTCGGCGAGACCTTGGTGGAACTTGCCGAAAAGAATCCACGTATCGTCGGCGTCACTCCCGCCATGCCTACAGGATGCTCCATGAATATGCTGATGCAGGCAATGCCCGACCGTGCTTTTGACGTAGGCATTGCCGAAGGACATGCAGCCACTTTCTCAGGTGGTATGGCCAAAGAAGGGATGCAACCTTTCTGCAACATCTATTCGTCATTCATGCAACGTGCTTACGACAATGTCATTCATGACATCGCCATACTCAAACTTCCCGTCGTGCTCTGCCTGGATCGTGCCGGGCTGGTAGGAGAAGACGGACCGACCCACCACGGCGTGTTCGACCTGGCCTACTTCCGCCCCATCCCCAACCTGACGATTTCCTCGCCCATGAACGAGCACGAACTACGCCACCTCATGTACACGGCACAGCTGCCGGACAAAGGTCCGTTCGTTATCCGCTACCCCCGTGGACGCGGTGTGCTGAAGGACTGGAAATGCCCGTTGGAAGAAATCCCGGTTGGCAAAGGACGCAAGCTGAAGGACGGTAAAGATATGGCAGTCGTTACCCTCGGCCCGATAGGGAACATTGCCGCAAAGGCCATCGAACGGGCGGAAAAAGAAAAAAACATCTCAATAGCACATTACGACCTGCGTTTCCTCAAACCACTGGACGAGGAGATGCTCCACGAAATAGGACGCTCATTTTCCCGCATCATCACCATTGAAGACGGCATACGGAAAGGCGGCATGGGGACTGCCATCCTGGAATTTATGTCGGACAACGAATATACACCGCACGTGCACCGCATAGGAGTACCGGACAAATTCGTAGAACATGGCACGATACAGGAGTTGTATCATCTGTGTGGCATGGATGAGGAAGGAATAATGAATACGATAGAACAAATATAATATTATGACAAAGAAAGAAGCCATCAAGGTTTTTGAAGAAAAGAAAGTACGCACGGTCTGGGATGACGAAACGGAGGAGTGGTACTTTTCAGTGATTGACGTGATAGAAATTCTAACAGACAGTTCCAATCCAAGAAGATATTGGAGCGACTTAAAATCAAAGTTGGCAAAGGAGGGCAGTCAACTGTACGCTAAAATCGTACAGTTAAAAATGCTGTCATCCGATGGCAAAATGAGATTGACAGACGTGATGACGACAGAACAAATGTTCCGCCTCATCCAATCCATTCCTTCTCCCAAAGCCGAACCTTTCAAGCTTTGGATGGCCCAAACCGCCAAAGAGCGGTTGGATGAAATGCAGGATCCTGAACTCACGATTCAGCGTTCCATGATGGAGTACAAAGCATTGGGGTATTCTGATAGCTGGATAAACCAGCGATTGAAAAGTATCGAGATACGCAAAGAACTAACCGACGAGTGGAAACGTTGTGGACTGGAGGAAGGCACGCAGTTTGCTACATTGACAGATATCCTTTATCAGACCTGGGCTGATAAAACCACCAAAGAGTACAAACGCTTCAAGGGACTGAAGAAAGAGAGCCTACGGGATAACATGACTAATAAGGAATTAGTATTAAACATGTTGGCAGAACTTTCAACCAAAGAAATCTCTGAAGTCAGTAACCCGGAGAATTTTGATGGACATAAAGATATTGCCCGCCGTGGCGGGAGCATCGCCCGTGAAGCCCGAATAAGACTGGAAGAAGAGACTGGACAGGCTGTCATCTCTCCTCTGAATGCGAAGACTGTTCTGGGATTGGAACAACAAAACAATAAGAGTAATAAAGAGCAATGAAAATTATTATTGCCGGTGCCGGCGCAGTAGGCACACACTTGGCAAAATTGTTGTCTCGCGAGAAGCAGGACATCATATTGATGGACGACAATGAAGAGAGGTTGAGCACGCTTAGTTCCAACTTCGATTTAATGACGGTCACGGCATCGCCTACTTCCATTCAGGGATTGAAAGAAGTGGGGGCTAGAGATGCTGACCTGTTTATAGCCGTCACTCCCGATGAGAGCCGTAACATGACCGCATGTATGCTGGCCACCAACCTCGGTGCCAAAAAGACCGTTGCCCGTATTGACAATTACGAGTATCTCCTGCCTAAGAACAAGGAATTCTTCAAGAAACTGGGTGTTGACTCATTGATTTACCCTGAAATGCTTGCCGCTAAAGAAATCGTATCTTCCATACGTATGAGTTGGGTGCGCCAATGGTGGGAATTCTGTGGCGGATCGCTGATACTTATCGGTACCAAGATGCGTGAAAAAGCGGAAATACTGGATATTCCTCTGCACCAACTTGCCGAAACAGACAAACCCTATCACGTGGTAGCCATCAAACGCTGCAACGAAACACTGATTCCGCGCGGTGACGATGTAATCAAACTGCATGACATCGTTTACTTCACCACTACCCGCAAGTATGTACCTTATATACGTAAGATAGCCGGCAAGGAAGATTATGCCGATGTACGCAACGTAATGATCATGGGTGGAAGTCGCATTGCCGTGCGAACCGCCCAATATGTACCCGACTATATGCAGGTGAAGATCATAGACAACGACTTGAACCGTTGCAACCGCCTGACGGAACTTCTTGACGATAAAATCATGATTATCAACGGAGACGGACGCGATATGGACCTGCTCATCGAAGAAGGTCTGAAGAATACGGAAGCCTTCGTAGCCTTGACGGAAAACTCGGAAACAAACATTCTTTCCTGCCTTGCCGCCAAACGTATGGGCGTCAGCAAGACGGTGGCGGAAGTAGAAAACATAGATTATATAGGTATGGCGGAGAGCCTTGATATCGGTACGGTTATCAATAAGAAAATGATTACCGCCAGCCACATCTATCAGATGATGCTGGATGCCGACGTCAGCAACGTAAAATGCCTGACCTTTGCCAATGCCGATGTTGCAGAGTTCACCGTGAAAGCCGACTCTAAAATTACCAAACACCAGGTAAAAGATCTCGGGCTGCCGAAGGGAACCACTATCGGAGGCTTGATTCGTCAGGGTGAAGGTGTAGTAGTGACAGGTAATACACAAATTCTGCCGGGCGATCACGTTGTGGTATTCTGCCTGAACATGATGATTAAAAAGATTGAGAAATACTTTAATTAAATGAAGAACTAAAAAAAACATTCTTCATTCATATGATATGATTAATTTCAAGACGGTTATACGGATTATCGGTATCCTCCTTTTGCTGGAGACGGTGATGCTATTGCTTTGCTCGGGCGTTTCATTCTATTACCAGGATGAAGCGTTGGTAGATTTCTGGGTATCAGCAGGTATTACGGCAGGCGCCGGACTACTCCTGGCAGCCATGGGCAAAGGCGGTGACCGCCAACTGACACGCAGGGACGGATATGTACTCGTCAGCTTTGCCTGGGTAGCCTTCTCGCTTTTCGGCATGTTACCGTTCTACATCAGTGGATATATACCCAGCATCACTAACGCCTTCTTTGAAACTATGTCCGGCTTCAGCAGCACGGGCGCTACAATATTGGATGATATCGAAGCACTCCCTCACGGTCTGCTCTTTTGGCGCAGCATGACACAATGGATAGGCGGCTTGGGTATTATCATGTTCACTATCGCCATCCTTCCGATATTCGGTGTCAGCGGTTTGCAAGTGTTTGCCGCCGAAGCCAGCGGACCGACACACGACAAAGTACATCCGCGCATCGGCATCACCGCCAAATGGATATGGAGCATTTATGCAGGTATCACCTGTGTCCTTGTCGCCCTGCTGATGCTGGGGGGAATGGACTGGTTCGACAGTGTCTGCCATGCCTTTGCCACTACAGGTACAGGCGGATTCTCAACCAAGCAAGCCAGCGTAGCCTATTATAGCTCTCCATATATCGAATACGTTATATCCATCTTCATGTTTATCTCGGGCATCAACTTCACATTGCTGCTGTTCTTCGTCAACCGGAAATTCAAGAAAGTCATCAATGATGCTGAATTGAAATGGTATTTCTGGTCGGTGGTACTATTCACCGGAGTTATCGCCGTGATACTTTACTATTCCAAACCGATGGGAATCGAAGAATCATTCCGCCAATCATTGTTCCAGGTGATTTCATTGCACACCTCCACCGGTTTTGCTACTGCCGACTATATGCTATGGCCTGCCGTGACGTGGGGACTGCTGACCATCGTCATGCTGATGGGTGCCTGTGCGGGGAGTACAACAGGTGGTCTTAAATGTATCCGTATGGTGATCCTCGGTAAGGTGGCGCGCAATGAATTCAAACATATTCTTCACCCGAATGCAATACTTCCGGTGCGGCTCAATAAACAAGTGATTTCGCCTTCCGTACAATCCACTGTGCTGGCATTCTGCTTTATATATGCAGTAATTATCATCATCAGCGTATTGATTATGATGGGGCTGGGCATCGGATTTGTGGAATCTGTGGGTTGTGTGGTTTCCAGTATCGGCAATATGGGTCCTGGCTTGGGAGAAACGGGTCCTGCTTTCTCATGGAATGCATTGCCCGACATAGCGAAGTGGCTACTGGCTTTCCTTATGCTCCTGGGACGTCTCGAGCTGTTCACCGTATTGCTGCTTTTCACCCCTGAATTCTGGAAGAGAAGCTGATAGAAGGTCAAAAAGTGCTAAAAACCGAACATTTTGACATCTCTGTATAACAAAATAGCCAATAATTGTTATACATTTGCAGCCGAATGAAAAAGTAGTTGTATGAAACAGTGTATAAAATACCTCATGATCCTCTTACTCGGCGTATTGCTGTACGATGGTGCAGCGCAGGCGGCGGGTATATCATGCACTTTCATACGCAACAATGACGACGAACGCTGTATCTTGTCTCAAGCCCCTACTTCACATCAACAGAACATCCGTAACATCTATAACCGTTTCCTTTCCACACCTCTGTATATAGATAATGTGGACAGTACGCAAGTGCCCGGCAACAAGAGCGTCCTGCTGTTACTGAATTACTTCCGGATGCGTTGGCTGGCCGAGTCTCCAGCCTGCGATTCATTGTTGCATGCCTCTTTCTATCCTGTGCCCGACCCGCTCTCTTACTATATCTTCGGGCTGAGAAAGATAATCATTTGATAAAATAAGCCGGGCAGACTGCAAAGTTTGCCAAAGTCCGTCGAAAGCGATCCAGAGGGATTGCTCCTTTCGACCAACTATCCTATTATATACATCTAAAAGTTAATTAGATTTATGAACTTTACTTTGTTAGTAGTCGTCTTGCTGACGGCAATTGCTTTCGTGGGTATTGTTATCGCGTTGTCCAAGGCGATATCACCCCGTTCGTACAATCCACAGAAGATGGAAGCGTACGAGTGCGGTATTCCTACCCGTGGTAAATCATGGATGCAGTTCCGGGTGGGTTACTATCTGTTTGCCATCCTGTTTCTGATGTTCGACGTGGAGACGGTATTTCTGTTTCCATGGGCAGTCATAGCCCGCGACCTGGGAATAGCAGGATTGCTTAGTATCTTATTTTTCTTACTTATCCTGGTATTAGGACTTGCCTATGCATGGCGGAAAGGAGCATTGGAATGGAAAGAATAAAAAAGCCCAAAATAAAGTCTATCCCGTATGAAGAATTTACGGATAATGAAACGTTGGAGAAACTCGTTCGCGAACTTAATGCCGGAGGTGCCAATGTCGCCCTCGGCGTACTGGACGATTTCATCAACTGGGGACGCAGCAATTCGCTGTGGCCGCTTACGTTTGCAACAAGCTGTTGCGGTATCGAGTTCATGGCACTGGGTGCCGCGCGCTATGACATGGCGCGTTTCGGATTTGAAGTAGCCCGTGCCAGTCCGCGCCAGGCAGATATGATTATGGTGTGCGGAACTATCACAAATAAGATGGCGCCTGTACTGAAACGCCTATACGATCAGATGCCGGACCCGAAATACGTGGTTGCCGTGGGTGGATGCGCCGTTAGCGGCGGACCGTTCAAGAAATCCTATCACGTAGTGAATGGAGTAGATAAGATTCTACCGGTGGATGTGTACATCCCGGGGTGCCCCCCCCGTCCGGAAGCGTTCTACTACGGCATGATGCAGTTGCAACGCAAAGTGAAGATAGAGAAATTCTTCGGCGGAGTAAACCGGAAGGAACCGAAACCGGATAGTGACGAGTGATGAGCTACAATAACGAAACATAATCAAAATATGGATAATATACGATTTATAGAACCTACGGACTTGCATGCCGAAATGCTCCGCCTGCGCCAAAAGCAGCAGATGGACTTTCTGAAATGCCTGACCGGTATGGACTGGGGAGAAACAACCGACAAGGACACGCCGGATACGCCGCGTGGTTTAGGAGTGGTTTATCATCTGGAATCCACCACTACCGGAGAATGTTTAGTCGTACGCACCGCTACCTTGAACCGCGAGAATGCCGAGTTACCCAGTGTCAGTGACATCTGGAAAGCAGCTGATTTCCTAGAGCGTGAAGTATACGATTTCTACGGTATCGTCTTCATTGGACATCCCGACATGCGCCGCCTCTACCTGCGTAACGACTGGGTAGGATACCCTATGCGTAAGGACAATGATCCGGAAAAGGACAATCCGCTACGTATGGACAATGAAGAAACCATTGATACCACTACCGAACTGGAACTTAACCCGGATGGTACAATAAAGAATAAAGAACTGATACTCTTCGGAGACGAAGAATATGTTGTGAACATCGGTCCGCAACACCCTGCCACGCACGGCGTAATGCGTTTCCGTGTATCACTGGAAGGTGAAACCATCGAGAAGATAGACGCCAACTGCGGCTACATCCATCGGGGCATCGAGAAGATGTGCGAAAGCCTCACCTACCCGCAGACATTGGCACTGACCGACCGTCTGGATTATCTGGGCGCACATCAGAACCGCCACGCCCTTTGTGCATGCATCGAGCAGGCTATGGGCATTGAAGTGAGCGACCGCGTGAAGTATATCCGTACCATCATGGACGAATTGCAGCGTATAGACTCTCACTTGCTGTTCTACTCTTGTCTCGCAATGGACCTTGGTGCCTTGACCGCGTTCTTCTATGGTTTCCGCGACCGCGAGAAGATACTCGACATCTTCGAGGAAACTTGCGGTGGACGCCTTATTATGAACTACAACACTATCGGTGGTGTGCAGGCCGACCTGCATCCCAACTTCCAGAAACGAGTGAAAGAGTTTATCCCCTACCTGCGTGGCATCATCCACGAATATCATGAGGTGTTCACCGGCAATATCATTGCCCGGCAACGTCTGAAAGGCGTAGGAGTACTGAGCCGTGAAGATGCCATCGCTTTCGGAGCTACAGGTGGCACAGGACGTGCCAGCGGCTGGGCTTGCGATGTCCGTAAACGCCATCCCTACGGAGTATACGACAAAGTGGACTTCAAAGAAATCGTTTATACCGAAGGCGACTCCTGGGCACGCTACATGGTTCGTATGGACGAAATCATGGAAAGTATGAATATCCTTGAGCAACTCATTGATAACATCCCCGAAGGCCCGTATCAGGAAAAGATGAAACCCATCATCCGTGTACCCGAAGGACAGTATTATACTGCCGTAGAAGGTAGCCGTGGTGAGTTCGGCGTCTTCCTGGAAAGCCACGGCGACAAGACTCCGTACCGTCTGCATTTCCGTTCCACGGGATTACCGCTGGTAAGCACCGTAGATACCATTTGCCGCGGAGCAAAGATTGCCGACCTGATTGCAATCGGGGGAACGCTGGATTACGTAGTGCCAGATATTGATAGGTAAGTATTAAGTATTAACTATTAAGTATTAAGTATTAATTCTATGCAGAATGAAGACGCAGCCAATTAATATTTAATACTTAAAACCTAATAACTAGAATAACGTGTTTGACTTTAGTATAGTAACCAACTGGATACACCAGACGCTAACTTCCCTGATGCCGGAAGGTTTGGCGATATTCCTCGAATGTGTAGTGATAGGCGTGTGCATCATTTTGATGTATGCCGTACTCGCCATCATTCTGATTTACATGGAGCGCAAGATATGTGCTTTCTTCCAGTGCCGTCTCGGTCCGAACCGTGTAGGTAAATGGGGTAGCATTCAGGTCATCTGCGACGTGTTGAAGATGCTGACCAAAGAAATCTTCACTCCGAAAGCTGCCGACCGTTTCCTCTACAACCTGGCACCGTTCATGGTGATCATAGCTTCATTCCTGACATTTGCCTGCCTCCCTATTAATAAAGGTATGGAAGTGCTGAATTTCAATGTAGGTGTATTCTTCCTGCTGGCAGCATCCAGTATAGGTGTACTGGGTATTCTGCTTGCCGGCTGGGGATCCAATAATAAGTTTTCATTGATCGGAGCCATGCGAAGCGGAGCACAGATTATCTCGTACGAGTTGTCTGTAGGACTGAGTATATTGACTATGGTAGTGCTGATGGGTACGATGCAGTTCTCTGAAATTGTAGAAGGACAGGCTGACGGATGGTTCATCTTCAAAGGACACATTCCGGCAGTGATCGCTTTCGTTATCTATCTGATAGCCGGAAATGCAGAGTGTAACCGTGGTCCGTTCGACTTGCCGGAAGCAGAAAGCGAACTGACGGCAGGATACCACACCGAATATAGCGGTATGCACTTCGGTTTCTTCTACCTGGCCGAATATCTGAACCTGTTTATTGTAGCCAGCGTGGCTGCCACCATCTTCCTGGGCGGCTGGATGCCGTTTCATATTGTAGGGCTGGATGGCTTCAACGCTGTGATGGATTATATTCCCGGCTTCATCTGGTTCTTCGGCAAGGCATTCTTCGTAGTATTCCTGCTGATGTGGATTAAATGGACATTCCCCCGCTTGCGTATCGACCAGATCCTGGCATTGGAATGGAAGTATCTGGTACCCATCTCGATGGTAAACCTCATCCTGATGGTACTGATTGTTGTATTTAAACTGCACTTTTAGCCGGCGTAGCGCCGGAGCAGGGTTTCCCTTCGGACCGGCGTAGCGCCGGAGCAAGGTTTCCCTTCGGATAAATATTAAATATAAAGAGATAATGAAAGATAAGAACGAAACATACAGCTATTTGGGCGGACTTGTGCATGGCATCGGCTCCTTGCTGACGGGTATGAAAACTACCATGACCGTCTTCTGCCGCCGGAAGGTGACGGAGCAATACCCGGAGAACCGTGCGACGCTGGAGATGTTCGACCGTTTCCGCGGTACGCTGACCATGCCGCACAATGACCGGAATGAACACCATTGTATAGCGTGCGGACTGTGCCAGATAGCATGTCCCAACGATACCATCAAGGTGACAAGTGAAATGATAGAGACTGGGGACGGCAAGAAAAAGAAGATATTGGCAAAGTATGAATACGATCTCGGTTCGTGCATGTTCTGCCAACTTTGTGTCACTGCTTGTCCGCACGATGCGATTACGTTTGCCACAGACTTTGAGCATGCGGTGTTCGACCGTACAAAGCTGGTGAAGACGTTGAACCATCCGGGCAGTCATGTAGAAGAGAAAAAGAAACCGGAGTAACTCAATTCTCACCCCTCCGACTCCCCCGTTATCGGGGGAGAGCAACCTCCCGGGAGGAGGAGAATTAAGATAGAATCAAGAATAATAAAGTAAAAAGAATATGGAAATAACCCTTGAAACCGTAGTATTCTACTTTCTGGCAGTGTTCATCAGCGTGTGTTCCATTCTCACTGTGACTACACGCCACATGGTACGCTCGGCAACGTATCTGCTGTTCACGCTTTTCGGCACGGCAGGCATCTACTTCCTGCTGGGCTACACATTTCTGGGCTCGGTACAAATCATGGTTTATGCCGGCGGTATTGTTGTGCTCTACGTCTTCTCCATCCTGCTGACCAGTGGCGAAGGAGACCGTACTACCGACAAGTTGAAACGTAGCAAACTGTTGGCCGGTCTGGGCGCAACCGTAGGCGGCGCCATCATCGTAGTATTCATTACGTTGAAACATAAATTCCTCGTTACTACCGATCTTGTACCGCTGGAAATCAACATCAAGACCATCGGACACTCTATGCTGAGTAGTGACAAATTCGGTTATCTGCTTCCCTTCGAGGCAGTCAGCATTCTGTTGCTGGCGTGTATCGTAGGTGGGTTGGTGATTGCACGTAAACGCTAAAAACAATTGATTATGATTCACATGGAATATTATCTGATAGTTTCGGCTATCATGTTTTTCGCCGGTATCTACGGGTTCTTCACCCGCCGCAACACACTGGCGATACTTATCAGCATCGAGTTGATACTGAATGCTACGGATATCAACTTCGCAGTGTTCAACCGTTTCCTTTTCCCCGACGGAATGGAAGGGTACTTCTTTGCCCTGTTCTCCATTGCCATCTCGGCCGCTGAAACGGCAGTAGCAATCGCGATTATGATCAACATCTACCGCAATATACGAAGCATCCAGGTTAATAAGCTGGACGAGTTGAAATGGTAGAATCAGTACAGTATCAATAATAGAATAAAAAAGAAAAGAATATGGAATATACAATCTTCATTCTCCTGCTTCCCCTCCTCTCCTTTCTTGTATTGGGGATTGGCGGCAAATGGATGACGCACCGAACGGCGGGCATCATCGGTACCACGGTATTGGCTGTGGTAGCCGTATTGAGCTACGCCACTGCCTGGCAGTATTTCTCCGCTCCGCGCCTGGCGGACGGCACTTTCGCCACACTAATGCCTTATAATGTGACGTGGTTGCCCTTCACCGAGACGCTGAGCATTGACCTGGGTATCCTGCTCGACCCTATTTCCGTGATGATGCTTATCGTCATCTCCACCGTGTCGCTGATGGTACATGTGTACTCTTTCGGCTACATGAAAGGTGAGCGCGGATTCCAACGTTATTATGCATTTCTCAGCCTCTTTACCATGTCCATGTTGGGACTGGTGGTGGCTACCAATATCTTCCAGATGTATCTGTTCTGGGAATTGGTGGGTGTTTCGTCTTATCTGCTCATCGGTTTCTACTATACGAAGCCGTCGGCTGTGGCTGCAAGCAAGAAGGCGTTCATCGTCACCCGCTTTGCCGACCTGGGTTTCCTGATCGGTATCCTTATTTACGGTTATTATGCCGGAACTTACACCTTCCAGCCCAGTGAAATGGCATTGCTGAAAGGTGGTGCGGCAATGATACCTCTGGCCTTGGGACTGATGTTCATCGGTGGTGCCGGAAAGAGCGCCATGTTCCCGTTGCACATCTGGCTGCCGGATGCAATGGAAGGCCCGACACCCGTCAGCGCATTGATCCATGCAGCGACCATGGTGGTAGCCGGAGTTTACCTGGTGGCGCGGATGTTCCCGCTGTTCATCGGTTATGCACCCGATGTGCTGCACCTGGTAGCTTACGTTGGAGCGTTCACTGCATTCTATGCCGCTTCGGTAGCTTGTGTGCAAAGTGACATCAAGCGTGTGCTGGCATTCTCTACTATTTCACAGATCGGCTTTATGATGGTGGCACTGGGAGTTTGTACTTCTGCTGATCCGCATCATGGCGGTCTGGGCTATATGGCTGGCATGTTCCACCTGTTCACGCACGCTATGTTCAAGGCATTGCTCTTCCTCGGCGCAGGTAGCATTATCCATGCGGTACACAGCAATGAAATGTCCGCTATGGGTGGACTGCGCAAGTACATGCCTGTGACGCATATTACATTCCTGATTGCTTGTCTTGCCATTGCAGGCATTCCTCCGTTCTCCGGTTTCTTCTCTAAAGATGAGATACTGACAGCATGCTTCCAGTTCAGTCCTGTAATGGGTTGGATTATGACAGTGATTGCTGCAATGACGGCGTTCTATATGTTCCGTCTTTACTATGGTATCTTCTGGGGCAAAGAGAATAAAGAGCTTCATGCTGAACATACTCCCCACGAAAGTCCGTTAACTATGACTTTCCCGCTGATGTTTCTTGCTGTTGTTACTATCGGAGCCGGTTTCATCCCCTTCGGTAAATTCATCTCTTCCAACGGTACGGCTTACGAGATTCATCTCGACTGGGCGGTGGCAGGTACCAGTATTGCTATAGCTGTCATCTCCATCGCAATTGCCACAGCCATGTACGCACGGGCAAAGCAGCCCGTTGCCAATGCCCTTGCACGTCGTTTCCGCGGATTATGGACAGCTGCCTATCATCGCTTCTATATCGATGAAGTGTACCAGTTCGTAACTCACAAAATAATCTTTGGTTGCATCTCCCGCCCCATCGCCTGGTTCGACCACCACGTAGTAGACGGTTTCTTCAACTTCCTTGCCTGGAGTGCCAATGCCACCAGTGATGAGATACGCGGTCTGCAAAGTGGACAAATTCAACAGTACACTTACGTATTCCTGTTGGGTACGCTGGCGTTGATATTGTTATTGCTGCTATAGTAGAGAAATGTAATTCGTAAATAGTAAATAGTAAATAGTAATTATAAAGATGAACATATTAAGTATTTTTGTTCTCATCCCCCTGTTGATGTTACTTGGTCTCTGGCTGAGTCGCAACATCAAGCAGATACGCACGGTGATGGTGACAGGTGCATCGGCATTAGTGTTGGCCGCCGTAGGCCTAACCATTGCTTATCTGCAAGCGCGTGCCGCCGGAGACACAGCCGAAATGCTCTTCCGTGCGGATGTACCCTGGTATCCGGCACTCAACACACACTACTCCGTGGGAGTAGACGGCATTTCAGTAGCCATGCTGCTGCTCTCTGCCATCATAGTCTTCACCGGTACTTTCGCCTCCTGGCGCCTGCAACCGTTGACGAAAGAATATTTCCTTTGGTTCACCCTGCTCTCCCTCGGAGTGTTCGGTTTCTTCATTTCTACGGACCTGTTCACCATGTTCATGTTCTATGAAGTAGCGCTGATTCCGATGTACCTGCTTATCGGTGTATGGGGATCGGGACGTAAGGAATACTCTGCCATGAAACTGACACTGATGTTGATGGGTGGTTCCGCATTCCTGCTTATTGGTATTCTGGGTATCTATTACGGTGCCGGCGCCACGAGCATGAACCTACTGGACATTGCCGCATTGCACAATATCCCCATCGAACAACAACGTATCTGGTTCCCGCTTACGTTCCTCGGTTTCGGTGTGCTGGGTGCCCTGTTCCCGTTCCATACATGGAGCCCCGACGGTCACGCTTCAGCGCCTACTGCCGTAAGTATGCTCCATGCAGGTGTACTGATGAAACTTGGTGGTTACGGTTGTTTCCGTATTGCCATGTATCTGATGCCTGAAGCAGCTCAGGAACTCGGCTGGATATTCCTGATACTGACGGGTATCTCCGTTGTCTACGGTGCTTTCTCGGCCTGTGTACAGACAGACTTGAAGTATATTAATGCCTACTCTTCCGTATCTCACTGCGGCCTCGTGCTCTTCGCCATCCTGATGATGAATCAAACGGCTTGTACCGGTGCTGTCCTGCAAATGCTCAGCCACGGATTGATGACTGCCTTGTTCTTCGCCCTTATCGGTATGATATACGGCCGTACCCACACACGTGACGTACGCGAGCTTTCGGGATTGATGAAAATCATGCCTTTCCTCGCCGTGTGCTATGTCATTGCCGGACTTGCCAACCTCGGACTTCCGGGCCTCAGCGGTTTCGTTGCCGAAATGACTATCTTCAACGGTGCTTTTCAGCATGCAGATGTTTTCCACCGCACATGGACGATTATCGCCTGTACCTCGATTGTGATTACCGCAGTCTATATCCTTCGGCTCGTCGGTAAGATACTGTATGGCACTTGCACCAACAAGCACCATCTGGCACTGACTGATGCTACCTGGGATGAACGTACTGCCGTGATTATTCTCATCGTCTGTGTTGCAGGTCTCGGTCTTGCTCCGTTGTGGATCAGCAATATGATTGGAGACAGCGTATTGCCTCTGGTGAGTATATTTCAATAATGGTATGCTAATAACTTATAACTAATAACTTATCATTCAATAGATATGGATTATTCCCAATTCCTTATTCTCAAAGAAGAGCTTTCGCTGATAGCTGTCATCGTGATCCTCTTCGTGGCCGACCTATTCATGAGCCCTGACGCTCATAAGAAGGACGGTAACCCACGACTCAATACCATGTTGCCCGTCGTGCTACTCACGATACACACGTTGATTACCATCATCCCCGGTCCGGCTGCCGATGCTTTCGGTGGCATGTACCATAACGCCCCGATACAAAGCATCGTGAAGTCCATCCTCAGCGTAGGTACGCTGATTGTTTTCCTGATGGCACACGAGTGGCTGAAGCTGCCGGACACCATCATCAAACAAGGTGAATTCTATATGCTGACACTCTGCACGTTACTGGGTATGTACTTCATGATTTCCGCAGGACACTTCCTGATGTTCTTCATCGGACTGGAAACAGCAAGTATCCCGATGGCTGCATTGGTTGCTTTCGACAAGTACCGCCATCACTCCGCCGAAGCCGGTGCCAAATACATCCTCACCGCACTTTTTTCCAGCGGACTGTTGCTTTATGGCATCTCGCTTATTTACGGAACAGTAGGTACTCTTTATTTCGATGATATCCCGGCCCACCTGGATGGCAACGCCCTGCAAATAATGGCATTTGTCTTTTTCTTCTCCGGCATGGGATTCAAACTTTCCCTGGTTCCTTTCCACCTCTGGACGGCAGACGTGTACGAAGGTGCACCGAGTGTAGTAACTGCTTATTTGAGTGTTATTTCTAAAGGATCGGCAGCTTTCGTATTGATGACTATCCTTATCAAGACATTCGCTCCGATGGTGGATCAATGGCAGGAAGTTCTTTATTGGGTTATCATAGCTTCTATTACCCTTGCCAACCTTTTCGCCCTGCGCCAGGAAAACCTGAAACGATTGATGGCATTTTCCAGTATCTCGCAGGCAGGCTACATCATGTTGGGTGTGATTGCCGGAACCGGGCAGGGTATGGCATCATTGGTGTATTATGTACTTATTTACATGTTCGCCAACCTCTCTGTATTTGCAGTGATTACGATTATCGCCCTTCGCGCCCAGCGTTTCACGCTCGAAGAATATAACGGATTATACAGTACCAATCCGAAACTGGCATTCCTCATGACGCTTGCTTTGTTTTCATTGGCAGGTATTCCTCCGTTCGCAGGCTTCTTCTCGAAGTTCTTTATCTTCGCAGCAGCTTTCCAGAGCGGTTTCCATCTGCTGGTGTTCATCGCATTGGTGAATACGATTATTTCACTCTATTACTATCTGAAGATTGTGAAGTCCATGTATATCAACAAGAGTGATGAGCCTATCGCCACTTTCCGTAGCGATAACTACACGCGTGCCAGCCTTGTCATCTGTACGCTCAGTATTATTGTATTGAGCCTTGCGAGCGTGGTTTATCAATCCATCGACAAGTTCTCGTTCGGACTGAATTAGTGCTACAAGAGTTACAAGCTACGAGCTACAAGCTACGAGTGCCTTGCGGTGTGATAGCGCAGCCACTCGTAGCTTGTAGCTCGTAGCTTGTAACTCTTGTAGCTTGTAACTGAATTATTCCAACGGCAAAATAAACCAGAATGTCGAACCTTTACCTAACTCACTGTTTACTCCAATCTTGCCTCCCAACTGCTCGATGATACTCTTGCTGATGGAAAGTCCCAGTCCTGTACCCTGCACAAAAGAGTTCAGCTTAATGAAGCGGTCGAATACCTTACGACAAGCTTCGGGAGCAATACCAATGCCAGTATCTGTCACATATACCCGCAAATGCTTGTCGTCCGGCTTATCGTATCCAATCCGAATGCTGCCCGTGGTAGTGAACTTAATGGCATTATTTATAAAGTTGGAAACCACCTGATGCAAGCGGTTAGGATCGCTGACGATGACGCATTGCGGCAAGGTCGGCTCAAAAATAAGTTCCACTCCCGGCTTCACTCTCAACTGCATGGAGCGTGCAAGATCTCCGCACAAAGTATTAATGTCGAAATCTCTGAACTTAAAGTCAAAAGTTCCTGCCTCTATCTTAGACAGGTCCAGAATATCTGAAATCAGTTGAAGCAACAGTTCATTATTCTCTTCCACCATTTTGGCGTATTCCTGCTTTTCTTCCGGATCTTCCGTCTCCACCAATAAGCTTGAGAAGCCGACAATGGCATTCAGTGGCGTACGTATCTCATGACTCATATTTGCCAGGAAAGCACTCTTCAAGCGGTCTGCCTCTTCAGCTTTCTCTTTGGCTTCAATCAGCTTTTGTTCCGTTTCCTTCAACTCGGTGATATCGTAGTTAACACCGATTAATTCAATCAGTCCATTCGCTGGGTCGTAGCGGTTGAGCACTACATTCACACGCACCCAGTTCCATTTATTCAGTGTTCCGGCTCTTAGCACACGCATTTCACTCTTGAAACTGGTCGCTTCCCCTTTCTTGGCTTTATCGAAGAAGTCCAATATACGCACCCTGTCTTCCGGATGCATCTTATCATAAATGCCTACCACATCTGCCAATGGCGTATCTTCATCCTCACCCATATTCTTATACCATTGTTTGATGGCATACCCCTCACGAGTGAGCAGGTTCAATTTGACATAACCAACCTTGGCATAATCAGAAATCAACAGGAAGAAGTTTTCAAAGTCACGGATGCGGTTGATGGAAGTTATCCTTTCCGTATTGTCGATGTTGATGAGTACAAAACCACTGCAATCACCTTTACTGTCATATATCTTGTTTACTTTGGTATAGAGTTCTATCCCCCCTTTTTTCCCCGATTCATAATATTCGCTTATCTTGGTAAACTCATAATCCTGAGAAAAGTCGAGTTCATCTTCAACCTGCATTCTTTCGCGTATATCCATCGGCACATTGGGGTTCTCGTAGAAGTTCACACCGATGGTGTTCGCCTTGTTCTTGACACCGAATATTTCCAGGTCTCTATTGTTAAGGTCAATCAAGTATCCGTCCTTATCGTAGATTTCAATACCTACCGGAATGTTGGAGAAGAGATTACGCAACAGTTTTTCACTGCGGTCCAGCGCCGTATACGTCTGCCGCATTTCCGTGACATCCATATAAAGACAAACCAGCTCTTCCGGGTCGGGCGAATAAATGACGCAGTGGCAAGTCTTACCTGTAAGTTCAAAATACTCATCCAGCTCCCTGTACGTATTCCTGTTGTGTATTTCGGCAAGAACTATCATTTTCTCAGCCAACTTTTCCTCCGAATAGATCTCCGAAGCCAGATGCCCCCGGTAACTATCCAGCGGTGCACCGCATAAGTCGGCACTGAACTGGTTGGCATCGGTGATGAGATAATCAACCGGTTTGCCTCCCTCACCGAAAATAACAGAGAGACGTACATACCCCATTGGCATATACTTATATAGATTGCGCAAGAAAGAACGTTCCCGTTCCGCCTCATCTCTGGCACGGCGCAGATTGATACAGATACTGATGATATTGGCAAGGGAAGAGAACCACTGATAATCCTCATTATTCCACCTGTGCTCCTTCTCCACCAGGTCAATACCTATATATCCCCAGATGCGCTCGGTATTCCGCAATGGAATCACCATCAATGATTTAATATCTTGTACGGACAATATCTTATATTCCAGTTCGGCTTCTTCCGGCAGTTCTGATAAAGAGCTTAACAAAATAGGTTTATCCGCCAGTATGTGATTGTGCCACCACTCCATCCCCTGAGTATCAGTGGACTGCAACATGTCTATCTCCGGCTCTACCCCTTTTGCCACAACCTCGTATGTGCAACTCTGGGTATGATATCCCTCATCATACTCAATAATATACACACGTCCGCCGTGGAAAAGCTCCAGTACATCTTTCAGGACTTTAGGAATGACCTCGTCCAGACATTTATCTTTCAGAAAATTGCGCAGGGAGTTTGATACGGAGTGTTGCCGGAACAACAAAGCATTGAACTGTTTCAGAATATCTGTAGCCCCCATATTCTCCGGGGCATCAACCACCTGGAGAATGCCAAAAGCTTTTAAGTGCCCGTCTTCCGTCATCCACTTCTCTCCCAGGCGGGAGCGAACCCAAACCACACCATGCATGGCAAGGATAGGAAACGTTTGTTCGTACACCTCAACTTCTTCTATTGAGACGAACTCACGACTGATACGTTCACGGTAATCTTCACGGATATACAATCCGAATTCACGAAAGGTCAGAGTATCCCCTTTCATACCCAGTAAATTACATACATACTCAGAACAAAGATAATCCCGGGTAGTAAAGTCAGCTTCCCACCACCCTATCTGTCCGATAGCAGAAAGTCGACGAAAGCGTTCCGATTCTTGTGAATGTGAAGAGACAGCACTCATATCAATGTCTATTAAGATTCTAAATAGCGCAAAGATAACGTTTACTTCTTGAATTTGTTCCTATTCCCATCAACAAAAAAAGTAGTTAGTGGTAACTACTTATCAAACGCATTCTGTCACCCAAATGTAATCATATTGAGAATCAATTGTATGACATGTGTATTACGGTTGTAATTCCGTTGCCGCATCTTTGCACCGGAAACAAGAAACGATAAAAGATGAGCATGAAACTGGATTTTGGAAAAGTATTTTTCCTCATTTTATTACTGGTGCTTTCCACCATGACCGCCCTGGCTGGAAACATCAAAGGAACCGTCCTCGACAAGCAGACGAAAGAGCCACTGACCGGAGCTACCATACAGATAACCGGGACAGCCCAGGGTGTGGTAGCCGATATTGACGGCAATTATACACTGAATGTAAATGATGGTACATATACCATAACCGTGAGATATATAGGATACAAAGACATCCTGCTCAATAGCATAAAAGTCAAGGCTGAAACTTTGCTGAACTTTGAGATGGAGAGTGATGCACAAGCGTTAGGCGAAGTCTCCGTAGTGGCCAAAAAGAATCTGGAAGGTGAACGAGCCCTGCAGATGGAACGGCAGAAAGCTACCCTTGCAATCGAAAATCTCGGTGCCAAAGAAATGAGTATCAAAGGAATCAGCAATGTGGAAGAAGGTGTAAAAAAGATAACCGGTATCTCCATCGCCAGTGCCGGACAGTTGATTGTGCGCGGTCTGGGCGACCGGTACAGCACCACCACTCTGAACGGACTTCCCATCGCCTCTCCTAATCCGGACAATAAACTGATTCCTCTGGATATCTTCCCTGCATCTACCGTACAGAATATTACCGTGAGCAAAGTATATGACGCCAGTGCATTCGCCGACTACTCAGGAGCACACATCGACATCAGTACCAAAGAGAATGTAGGCAGTGATTTTCTGTCCATCAGCTTCAATGCAGGTGGCAAGTTCAATACGCTAGGCAAAGATTTCTACCGGATGGACAGCGACGGCTCTCTGTTCAACACTCCTTCTCTGGATCAGAAACTGATAGACATGTCATTAACAGACTTTGAAGAGTATGCACGCCACAACCGCCTCTTCAACACCAGTTTTCAGGTTAGTAAAAAGACTGCCCTACCCGAATTCGGCGGAAATATCGGCTTCGGCAAACGTTTCACCCTGGGTAGAAATGAAGTCAGCGTTCTGGGCTCCATAGGAGTAAGCAACGACCTGCAAACCATGGACAATGCCTCCATACGTACCTTAGAAGCTACAGGAAATACCCTGAATGAATTCAACTACGACAGCTACAGCAACGAGTTAAAGATTGCCGCACTGGGTAATCTCGGCTACAGTTTCCGCACTTCCGACCACATCGGATATACCTTCTTCTACGCCCGCAATGCCATCGACACTTATATGAGGCGTGAAGGTGTAGACTACGAAGACCACCATCTGATAGGCAGCAACAACGTGACACACATCTACAGTCTGCAAAACCATCAAGTAAACGGCAAGCACCACTTCGGCAAACAGTGGGACCTCATCTGGAGCGGCTCGTACAGCAAGACCTCCAGCGACGAACCCGACCGCCGCCAAGTAATGTTCATCCGTGAAGATGACCAGATAAAACTCTTCAAACTGAACCGCCAAGAAACCATGCGTTACTTCGGCTCACTGAATGAAGATGAGTGGGTGGGCGACCTCACCGTCAGCTACCGCTTTGGCGACAACAACAAGTTGCAGGCCGGTTTCACCTATAAAGACAAGAATCGTGACTATATGGGTACACGCTTCTACTACAACCTGAACAAACTGAACCCTACCATCACCGACATCTACGATACCGACTCCTTCCTCAACATGGAAAATGTAGAAAACGGTTCCATCACCATAGACCGGAAGAAGCAGCCCAAAGATAGCTATACAGCCGGTAACAGCATTTATGCAGGATACATTGCCACTGAATACTACCCCATAGCCCCGTTATTGGTGAACCTGGGAGTACGCTACGAAATCAGCAAGCAATGGGTAGACTACTATACCGATGGCGGAAAAGCCGAACGCAGTGAACTGAACAAAAACGACCTTTTCCCCTCACTGAACATGAAATACCAGATGAACGAAAAGAACAGTCTGCGTTTTGCCTTCTCACGCACAGTGACGCGTCCTTCGTTTATCGAAATGGCCCCCTTCCTCTATCAGGAATCCTACGGTTCGGCACAGATACGCGGTAACGCTGATTTGCAAAACGGCTACAACTATAACATCGATCTGCGCTACGAACTCTTTGAAAAGAATGGGGATATGCTCTCCATCACCGCCTACTACAAGCACCTGAAAGCACCGATAGAGCGTGTACAGACTCTGTCAGGCGGTTCCGCCGTGCATTCTTTCCGCAATGCGGACAACGGTATGGCAACGGGGGTGGAGATAGAATTCCGCAAAGAGATAGTGAAAGACCTGCGTTTCGGCGTGAACGGCTCGTATATGTACACTAACGTGAAACTGCCCGAAGGCGGCGCCTACACCAACAGCCAGCGTGCCTTGCAGGGAGCATCGCCCTACCTGGCAAATGCAGACCTCACCTATTCACCCGCTTTCAGCAACGACCGCCAACTCAGCGTTGCCCTGCTCTACAATCTGCAAGGTCCCCGCATCCACTCCGTAGGCATCTCCGGTCTGGGAGACATCAAGCAGCAGCCGGTACACACGCTGAACTTTACAGGCAGTTACCGCTTCAACCGGCGTTTCGCGGTGAAGTTGCAAGTCAACGACCTGCTGAACCAAGACATCCTCTTCAAGCAAGAAGTGCCTACCACCGGAGATAAAGTAGAAGTGGAACGCTTCAGAAAGGGTACAGGCTTTGAAGTTGGCTTCAGCTATGACCTGTAAGAGAAAAGAAAAACTTTGAGAGAGACAAACAATAGGAACTCATTTTATCAACTAAACGATTATTAGTATGAGAACATCAAATTGGAAATTCATGACTATGGCCCTTGCGGCAAGTATGACCTTATTCACTGCATGTACCGACAACAACGAACCCGGAAACGGGGACGGCGGTGAAGACGACAAGTATGAACTGACGAAAGACATCGAAAGCTATACGGAACTGGAAGCCGGAAAGACTTACACGCTAAGTGGCGGCATACACGTAAAGAACGGTGCCACACTGAAGATTCCCGCAGGCGTCACCATTATTGCCAAACATGACGATGTGGTAGACTACATCCTCATAGAACAAGGAGCCAAGATAGATGCACAAGGCACTGCCAGCAACCCTATCGTGATGACTTCCGAAAAGAAAGAACCGGGCGCATGGGGCGGTATCCACATCTGCGGATACGCACACACCAATGCCGAAGGCGGAACGGGTAGCTCGGAAATAGGCGGCGCACCCTATGGTGGCAATAATGACGCCGACAATTCCGGTACATTGCGGTATGTTCGTGTAGAGTACACCGGATTTGCCTTCGACGAAGAGCACGAAGCCAACGGTATCACCTTCTACGGTGTAGGAAACGGAACAACAGTAGAGTATTGCCAGGCATACATGGGTTCCGACGATGGTTTCGAATGGTTCGGCGGTTCCGTCAATGTGAAGTATCTGGTATCTACCGACTGTAGCGACGACTCTTTCGACTGGACCGAAGGCTGGAACGGCAAAGCACAGTTCCTCGTAGCTTACCAAAGCCCCAAAGACGAACTGGGATACGACTGCGACTGCCTGATGGAGTGCGACAACAACGGCAAGAGCTTCGGTGCAACGCCCGTAGCCTGCCCCACACTTGCCAACCTGACACTGATAGGTAACGGAGAGTCTAAGCAAGGTATCCGCCTGCGTGCCGGTACAAAGGCAAAAATCTACAACGCCATTGTAAAAGGCAAAGGGCAATGCCTCACCACCGAAACTACAGAAACAGAAAATGCTTTGATGGATGGTAGCTCCGAGCTGCAATACATCACACTGGCCATGAACATAAGCTGCAAGGAAGGTATCTACTCTTCCAATGAATTCACCAAAGACGGTAACCACAATATCATCAATTATAGCGTCATGTTCACCAACGGCTATGTAGGCACTATCGAAGGCGGGAAAAACCTGAGCAATGACAATTTCTTCACTCAAGCCGCCTACCAGGGTGCAGTACCCGCAAGCAACGACTGGACACAAGGCTGGACACTGAAAAGCGGTATAGCCGAAGAGACCATTGAAGAACTGAAAGGTGAAATAACCACCAGCAAGACTCTGGCAGAAGGAAAAACCTACTACCTGACCGGAGAATACAAAGTGAAGAATGGCGCCACACTGAAAATAGAACCGGGTGTAACCATCATCGCCAAACACGATGACATCGTAGACTACATCCTCGTAGAACAAGGTTCCAAGATCGACGCGCAGGGTACTGCCGAAAACCCCATCGTAATGACCTCCGAAAAGAAAGAAGCCGGAGCCTGGGGCGGTATCCACATCTGCGGATATGCACACACCAATGTAGCCGGCGGCACAGGCAGCTCTGAAATAGGCGGTGCCACTTACGGGGGTAACAACGATGCCGACAACTCCGGTACACTGCGCTACGTACGTATCGAATACAGCGGATACGCTTTCGATGAGGAACACGAAGCCAATGGTTTCACCTTCTATGGCGTAGGCAACGGCACCACAGTAGAATATTGCCAGGTTTACCAAGGTTCTGATGACGGTTTCGAATTCTTCGGCGGGTCCGTTAACATAAAATACTGCGTATCTACCAGTTGCAGCGATGACTCCTTCGACTGGACTGAAGGCTGGAACGGAAAAGCCCAGTTCCTCGTAGCCTATCAGGAAGCAGCGGAAACACTGGGGTATGACTGCGACTGTCTGCTGGAATGTGACAACAACGGTACGAACTTCGCTGCTACTCCCGTTGCCCACCCCATCCTCGCCAACCTCACACTGATTGGCAACGGTGGCAGCAAACAGGGCGTACGCCTGCGTGCCGGAACACAAGTGGAACTTTACAATACGCTCATCACCGGTAAAGGTCAACCTCTGACCGTAGAAACCACAGAAACTGAAACAGCCCTGAAAGAGGGTGTGTCTAAACTGGAGTATGTAGCTATCAGCAAAACATTATCTTCTAAAGAAGGCATTTACACCAACGATATGTTCGCAGCAGCAACGGGCAACCTCACTGCACAGAACTTCACTTGGGAGAATCTTTACGAAGGTACCATCGATGGTGGCAAAGACCTCAGTGCCGACAGTTTCTTCACCAAAGCCGAATATAAGGGAGCTGTAAAGACAGGAGACAACTGGACAAGCGGCAACTGGATCAAACAATAAAACGAGAAACACACATAATTCACGAAGCAATAGCTTCTACAAAGGCAACGCCGGACAAGTTCAGAGGAACTGTCCGGCGTTTGCTTTTGTTGATCTGTTCCCATCCTTGATGAGAAAATATCGAGAACCAGTGCCGATTATCTCAATTAAGCCTTTCGCGGAAATCTTCACCGGATGGTGACTGGAATACGTGAAGATCAAACTCAGAAATAATAGCCAACAGATGGTCGAAGACATCAGACTGCAAATCCTCGTAAGGTATCCAGGATGTGGTTGCAGAGAAGAAATACAGTTCCAATGGTATACCGTGATCGGTAGGCTGAAGTTGACGCACCATACAGGTCATATCATGATTTACACCCGGATGGCTCTTCAGGTAACAATTCAGATAAGCACGGAAGACACCAAGATTCGTCTGGCGGCGACCGTTCACAAGGATGGAATTATCAATATGATGCTCTTCATTATACTCCTTAATCACTTGTTCCGTCTGTTCAACATAGTTTGCCAAGAGCTGTATCTTGCGATACTTCGCCAACATTTCAGGCGTACAGAACCGCACACTGTTCATATCGATATTGATAGAACGTTTGATACGGCGTCCGCCACTCTCCTGCATACCACGCCAGTTCTGGAAAGAGTCGCTTACGAGCAAGTAAGGCGGAATGGTAGTGATGGTTTTGTCGAAATTACGAACCTTCACTGTATTCAATGACACTTCTATTACATCACCGTCCGCTCCATACTTAGGCATGGTAATCCAGTCGCCTACTTTCAGCATATTGTTGGCAGAAAGCTGCACACCGGAAACAAAGCCCATGATACTGTCTTTGAATACTAACATCAGCACGGCAGCCGAAGCTCCCAGACCGGTGAGCAATACACCGGGTGAACGGTCTATGAGTATGCTGACAACGATGATGCCACCGACAAAATAAAGGATGACCTGCACTGTCTGCAAGAGTCCCTTCAAAGGGCGGTCACGGAACTGTTCCTTCTCGCTATAAACAGTATAGACAGCTGCAAGCAGCGAACTGATGAAGCTAAGAAACATAATAATGATAAAGATGAGGCAGAAGCGCAGGATAAGCGCCAACGTTGCCGACTCCGCGTCGGAAAATGCCAGAGGAAGCAGGATGTAAATAAGAATAGGTGCCACCATACGGCTAAGATGCACCATCACTTTGCGGTCGAAAACAATGTCATCCCAAGTGGCTTTTGTTTGCTTTACCAAACGCGAAACGACTTTCAGCAAAATCTTCCGGCAAACAGTATCCGCCAGATAAGCTACCAGGAGAACTCCCAGGAATGCTATAAATTGATCTAACTGGCCAGCCAATGACTGGCTGAAACCTAAAGCCTGAAGTCCTTCGTTAATTTGTTGTACAATGCTCATGATACTAAGAATTAATTTTGGTGTTAATGGTTAGTAATTATCGCTCCCTGTTCAGGAAGTCTCCTATATCTTCTTTTAACCACTGATACAAGTAAAGGTTCTTGTATCCGCTGTTCTTTTTCAACATCAAGCTGACGTTGGTCTGGCTATTCTCATAGCTGGTCAGTTCGTTATGGAATTGCTCGTTGTGGGCCGCCAGACGCTTGATTTCCTGTTCGCGCTCGCGACGCAGCACGGTGCATACGGGGATAAGAAGTTTCATCACAACACCATCCATGAGGTGATGCCCCTGTATGTAGAGATAAGTAGTATCAGGATTCAGTCCCAGCTTCTCCAGTTCCACACCCAAAGCCTCCACCGACTTGATATTTCGCGGAAAACGTCTGCGCATCTCGGAAAGTTTCTTGGCAACGGCACGCTGCACGGGCTCCAGTGTTCGTTCGGGATGATGTACATTGACTTCCTGCAAACGGGTGCATGCATTGAAGTCATACATCGGAAAAGTATAAGTATCTCGTTGGCGATAGAACCAGACGTTCCAGAGAAAGAGCGGATAGACAATTTGCGAATAACGCTTCAGGAAAGCAGGAAAGTCAATCAGCATACGGTCGTTCAATGTAGCCTGCACGCAAACTTCATGCAAGCTTTCAGCATAACAATGGAAATTCTCGATGGCATATGCGTACGTCTGGAATATGTAGGGACTACTGTTTATCTTATGTGAAACACTCGTTTTGCCTTGTAACAGAAAGTCGTAGTCACTGTCCACACAGGCTATCAGGCTCTTGCCCAATTCAGTAGTGTTCAGCGTATTCATCAGCACCATCTTCTTACCCTTGGCAAGAGAGGTAGCCGAAGGCAACATCACCTGGAAATAATATTCATCTGTCTCGAACTCAGCCAACAATGTGCGCCAGAAAGCTACATCATCGTAACTTTCCACATACGCCACAATGCGACGCCGCGCCTTCTTGGGATAAAGCTTGTTGGCGGCATTGAAATAGGCGGATGTAAGATTATGTTTTAAAGAAGTAGCCATGGGGAGATAATTATTAATTCCTAATTTCCACCGATATATCGCTCACTTCCGTCACCGCATCCAGCCAGCCTTCCATGATGACGGCGGGAGAATGGGTGGTAAGTATCAGTTGCACATTGGGATTCAATTCACGTATCATACCGATAAGTTTTTGCTGCCACTCGATGTGAAGAGAGGCTTCGGGTTCATCCATAAAGAGGACACAATGAGCATTGTCGCGCACCAGCACGGTGAGCAGGATAATCAGCATCTGTTTTTCACCGGAAGATAGTTTATAGGGCAACAAGCGTTCACCGTCCTGATAGAAGATGATTTCATTGCTGCGGCGATCTATGGTTTTGCGGGTATAGCTGAATAACTGATCCATCAGATCCTGGAATTTCCGCTTGGGAAGGGATAAGGAAGCGGCTTGTGAACGTTGTTCCTCATCGCCGGAAAGGAGTTCGATCATCTTGTTGCCAATATTCACCTGGTAATCGAGGTATCGGCGTTGCAAGAGATAAAGTTGCCAGTCTAGTTCGGATTTGACGTTCGGATCGGCCATGCGGGCGGTAAAGTCGCCCATAATCAAGGGGCGGTCGTAACTACGAATTACGTCGTAAGGGATATACGTCGCATCCGGACGGTCGAAGGTAACACGTACGCCTTCTATCTCGCCGTTCTTTATCTCCCCCGAAAGTTCTTCCAGATAGTGGACGGAACGGTTGAGGATCGTGGTTTTCCCCACTCCGTTGATACCGGAAAGGATATTCACGTCAGGACGTAAGTCCCAAGCTATGTCAAAGCGATCCCACAACCTGTGTATCTCTATACATTTGATGTAATTGGCTTGTTCTTCCATCGTTTTTGCTTTTAATGAAAGCAAATATACGTGATTATCTTTTATTTCCACGCCCGGAAATAGAAAAATCACTTCTCATCCGACAAATCAATGCAGAAACATGCGCCATCCCGATAAGATGTATCGAGATAAATGGAACCACCCAGACGAGTGACAATGAGGCGACAGGAATAAAGCCCCAATCCGGTGCCGGGCATAAATTCATCCAATTTAGTGAAACGGTCGAATATATATTCGGCCTTATCAGCCGGAACACCGATTCCCGTATCGCTCACCATAATACGTACTTTTCCTTCGGCATGCACCAAGCTCATACGAATAGTACCGGCAACCGTGAACTTTGCAGCATTGTTCAGGAGGTGTTCCACAACACGTTGCAGATATTGGGCATTCGTTTTTACAAGACATTCGTCCGATCCCGATTCAAATAACCAGGTGATTTCGGGATTTCCTGCTCTTCTCTTACATATATCCAGAAGCCCGGCACAAATCGACAATATATCCACCTGTTCCATAGGAAGCAACTCTAACGAACTGCTTAAGTCCGATACTTGCAGGATGTCCTCGAACAATTCAGTCAATTGATTGGAGTTCTTTTCAATGATAACCGGAAAATCTTTTTTATCTTCCTGGGACAAATCTTCATTCAGCAACAGGGTACTGAAACCACAGATAGCATTGAGTGGAGTACGTATCTCATGACACATTGACTGTAGGAATTCCGTCTTCATACGGTCGCTTGCTTTGGCTCGTTCGCTTTCCTTAGCAACTTTCTCATTCGACAGAATCAGTGCCCGCTTCGTTGCTTTCAGCCGTTTCGTCAACAAGTACTGATAAAGTCCCCAGATAAAGAAAACCAGAAGCAGGACTATGAGCACAGCAAGAGCGATACGATGATAACGTGCCTGAAGTTCAGCCTGTTCTATCTTTAGTTTGTCCACTTCAAACAATGACCTCATCTCAGCCAACTGTTCATTCGTCTCCTCCACATGATTATCTTCCATCAAGCTGGTATATTCCCAAAAGGCGTCAAATCCTTCTTTGTAATGCTGTTTCCATTGGGTAACCAGGTTAATCTTCTTCGCCAGCAACTCAGTCCGCTCATTTGTGTCGGTGGAATCTGTCCGTTCCAGCAAGTCATCCACCGTCCGCATGGCAAGATCGTATTGTGCTGTATAAAGATAATAGCGGAAAGCGGCAGCCAAGAACGATCTTTCATCTGTCTCTGAAGTCTTATCCTGATAGTACGCTTTCATCCGGGAATAAATATCATCAGCTCTTTTCCTGCCTATAGCATCTACGAAATAAAGCATTTCGCTATAAACACCCATACGTAAGGCTTCACGGCTACGGTTACGGATATAAGCACGCCTCTTGTAGAAAGGCAGTTCAAACTGGCTATCGTATAGTTGCTCCATTTGTTCCAAAGCCTCAACAGCCTTCGCTGCTTCTTCAGCTTTTCCTTCAGCACGATAAATGAACTCGATACGAGTCAGATAATACCAATTGAACTTATAACTTACCTCAAAAGGTAAATCTCTGACCAACTGTTGAATATTCTTCAAATGGACGATGCGGTCTCCCAAATTCGTAACAGACGGTGAAAAGTAATTGATGCACTCCATTGCCGAACAAAGAATCATCTCCCATTGCACTTCCTGCGATTTATCGGAGAGATTTACCTTGTGGCGTTTATACCGTGAAATTTCTTCATTGGCTTCATCAGGTTTCTCCGCCTCATCCATCTTGCAAACAGAAGGAAAAGCTTTGAGCCATGCCATATAAAAGTTCTTATAAGCCCCTTCCAGACACTCTTCTCCTATCTGCTGATAGTAGTGCAAAGAGTCCGGTTCATCTTTATAACTGCGACAAAGAATATCCAGTGTCTCAAAAATATATATCTGATTTTTCAACTGAATAGCCAGTTGCAGCGATTCGTTAATATAGGTACGTTTGCTTGTCACATCGTCGGACAAGTCGTACAAGTCAATATACAGCTCCATCCTCTGCTGTTTGTCGACGGAATTGTCTTGTAGTGTTTGCAGCAGGTGTTTTCTGGTCTGATTAATATCAATCTCCTGAGCAACACTAACTTGCAGACAAAAGGATATGAACCAGAGGGTCGTTATAATTTTTATCAAGTAGTTTATCATATCCGGACAATTTGAAGAACTTGTCACTTAAGTTGCAAATATAGAATAAATTGAAGGTTAGAGCAAATTTATTCGTATTTAACTGTAATAAGAAGTCTTTCTATGATTTCACTACAAGTAGGCGTTGGCGGAATTGATATCTATATTAGTGACAATCAGCATTGTTGTATATACTTATCCAAACTATCCGTAGCTGATAATGCCAACTTATTTTTAATGCGCTGTTTTGCTTTCAATACAGACCGGGGAACTATATTAAACAGAAGCGCGATTGTCCTATTATCCAAGTGAGCACGTAACAGATAACACAACCTCAATTCCTGGGCACTTAAACGAAATGACACTAATTCTTCTGACAGGCACCCACCATAAAACAAGTCTATGACGATAAACAGATCCCTCCATTCAGCCTCATCCTTGACTATACCATAAGCAGGTTTTTGATGAAGACACAGCAACTGCCCCATTGCCACTATCAAAGAAGAAGAACATCCGGCTAATGCCGAAGCTTTCTGGTAATCCTTCAATTGTTTTGTCAACTGTTTATTGCGGTACAGCAGACAAGCATTCCAACTATCCTTATACGTATCCATATCCACCATGTTATATCATATTAACCTATTCAATCTTCGTATTACACCAGTCGTTCCCTATCTTTTCCACTTCGCCCCTCATTTCCCTGATAGCGGTGGAATGCACTTTCGGCTCTTTAGTCAATACAATCCGTTGCATCTTCTCAAACTTCTCCCTATTCCGATAGCCCGGTTCCGCATAGAGTTTTGCCAGCAGGTAGTAGGGATAAATCCGCCCCGGCAACCGGCGGACCGATGCCAGGTAATAAGTTTCAGCCTTTTCATAGTATTGCATTTCCTGATAATTCTTACCTATAATATTCAATACCATTGGATCAGCACTATATAAGACAGCCTGTTCCAGAAGCAAATTAGATTGATCATAACGACCGGACTTATGCAAACTATGCCCATATTCAAACAAGAATCCCCCCTTTTCTTCCAACTGCGGGTAGAGCTTACGGTAAGCCTCATTGGCAGCAGTATAATTTCCCTGATGATAAATCATCCTCGCATACACCCAATCCCGGCATGCATCTTCCTCCCGTTGCCATTTACCGTTAAGCCCCACTACCCATATCAGTGCACAAGCGCTGCAAATAAGAATTTTTCCGCCCACATCACCGGCTCCACAAGCAAACAGCAGACATATACCGGTTACCACGAAAACCGGAAAATACATGGGATAAGAAGAAAAAGAGAAAACAAGCAAGGATATGAGTGCTCCGCAAATTTCATAACGCCCCCATTTTGTCCCTAACCACAGAACTATCCCAATAGTCAAGAGGAACATGACACAAATCATAACTCCGGCTGTTAACGCCAGTTCCAGATATTCATTGAAAGCATATTCCGGACTTCCGGCCACACGTTCTTCCCAAGCTGTATAGTCTCCGCTACCAAAGTATTTTTCCTGCGCTTCACCATAGGCATAAGCAAATCCGTCATAACATCCCCAAGGATGTTCTACGATAGCTTTACAAGTAATTTTCCACATAAACAGACGTCCCATAGCAGAGTCAGGCTTCAAAAAGAAAATACCAGCACCTCCTAATATCAGAACAAAAAGCCCGACCACTCCCCATGTAAGGTAACGTTTCTTATATCTCCGCCACAATACGCCCCACTTACGTCTGTCACGATGCATATACGCCACCCATGCACAGCTTATTGCAGCAGCAATCCAGGCAGAACGGCTCATTGTGGCCGGTAGTACACATAAGATCAGAATACCGGCAAGCCCTGCCGTCACTTTTTCTATTTTATGAAGAACATCTGTGCTTTTCCACTCACAGGCACGTAAATACAAATGCAGGCAAACAGGTAATATCATCGCTAAATATCCCCCATACGGACCGGGGTTGAAGAAAGAACCTGTCAGTGCATACCGTGAATGCCCGGAAACAGAAAATCCATATAATTGCCGCAAGCCCCAAACGGCTTCAATTGTCCCTAACAATACCAGGCTCCAAGCCACATGAACAAAGAAATGCCGGAAACACAAAATATCTGTCCAGGAAGTTTTTCCTAAGAGCTGTAGCAGACAAGAAACGATTATACATCCCGCCGAAAGCATTACGGCTTTCCCAAACCACACCCACTGGCCGATGGTTTCTCCCGCAGGCAATTCAGGAGTTGTCGCACATACCATACTCAGCAGTGAACAAACAGCTACAAACTGCAATAAGGCAACTGTAGCCTCTCTTATTTTATGGGTCCATCCTATCATCATTCTATCTTTTTGAATATTCTATTCCATCGCACTCTATCCGTCCTCTTATCCACTGATTTCCATATCCTGACAGCCTTTCCAACAATAAAAGGTTCCGGCAACAGCCCCCAGTAACGGGAATCCTGAGAATTTATAGCCAAATCTCCTGCAACAAAATAATAATCTTGCCGGAAAGAGTACTTCCGTATTACACTATCGCCTAACAATACGGTATCACCTTTCAGAGTAAGAGGTTTCTTTTGCTCCCATTCTATCGCATTCCGGTAAAGAACTTTATTCAGTGGAGTCATCAATACTTCCGCACCTTTAGCAGGAATAAAAAACGGTCCAAATTCTACTATATTCCAATTTACAATATCATTGAACGGATACGCATTAAAGCATATTCCCCGTTCACGGGCAGAGTGATCATCAGCTATCCCATTTAGTTGTAAACACAGACAATCTTGCTGCCGGATATTCCCCAGTCCCCCATCATAACCACGTACATAATAGCGTGCATCTCTTATTTCAAATGTATCACCCGGCAAAGCAACACAGCGCTTTACATAGTATTTCATTACATCTAAACTTATGCTATCCCAACGCTCCGGATATGGAAAATTAAAGACTAATACATCATTCCGTTCCACTTTTCCAACCCCCGGGAGGCGGGTTATCTCCACTTCCTTCCCCTCCAAAGCATCCCATACGTCGAAAATACGTCCTCCCATTACCCACTTGTTAACCAGAATACAATCTTCCGGCAGCAAAGCAGGTTTCATAGAATCTGTAGGAACTTTAAAAGTTGCAAAGGTCGTGACTCCCAGCAACAAATAGAGTACAAAGAGTATACAGGCAATCATGACCAACCTGAACACTTTATCTATGAAGAATGAAAGCCTGTAATACTTCTTTTCCATCTGTAATACCTTTATAGTTCCTATTTATTTTAGTCTATAATTAAATACCTGTTTTCCTTCTTTCCAACGAAAAACTTGTTCTTCTACTCCCTTTGTCCGATTGTGTAACCAGAGTAAAGCCCCGGCAGGTACATGATTATATTCCAAATAATCAAACTCAGCAACTTTCGCCCCTAATGAAATCCAACCTTTCATCCCATCCTGATAAAAGAGTTCATAATAGTCACCCGGACTAACATAATTGTCATCATTACGTGGCACATAGATAATTCCACCAATTAGCGTTGGAGTTTTCAGGTCAAGCATGCAAGGGACATCTTCTTTTCCAGACTCATAACGTGTCAGATTTTGCCCGTCAAAAGCTTTATCTATCGAATATTCCTTTAAGTTATACACAGGTGGAGCGCATACCTCTACCCGGCAGTCCAGCTTCCTATCGCAACTACTATCTGCATAAATGGCTACTTCTGCCATATTCAACCGTTTTCCCACAGGTGGGCATACCCACAAGTAGCGGTATTTCCGCTTTGCAGAAACTACTAACCTACATTCCCGATTATAAGTACTGTCACAAACCGAGACTGCTAACAATTCTGCATTTTTTAAGTCTGGAGTATTATTCCCAAAGAAACACACACCGTCCATTTCCCGCATTTGCCTTACCCAATATTGCGTCAACGGATGTTTTCTCACCAACCGGACACTCTCCCACTGCGTCGTATCCGGTACAAGAGAGAGCACCGTACCATCTGCTTGCGGTATAAAGGGGCATCCACTCTCTTTCCAGCCAGCTACAGTATGCACCAATGGCTGATAAATCTGCTCTATTTCAAGATTTTCCACTAAAGCCTCTCCGTCGTGCCACCTGTACCTACCGATAGGAATCCAACCATTCATTGAAAAAACGCCAATCAATCCCTCTCCGGCACTACTCTGGATTCCTGCAATCCGCATTTCATTTGCAGGATAATAGTCAGTAGTGACATCTTTAAGCAGAGTGCCAAAAATTGAATATTGCTCTTGCGGTACAGAAAAAACACGATAAACTTTCCCTTTAGAACGATGATTCACCCATTCACGCGTCACTCCTGTCCGTTGCAGTTCAGTAGGGATAAAATGTCCGGTGGTATCACGGAACACATTCCAGCTATGAGCTAAAAAAGTGTCCGGCGAATAAATATAGCGATCTACAGCAACCGGTATGCCCAATGCCCTTAACAGATAGACTAAAAAATCCGTCTCTTCCCGACATGTCCCGATGCAATGTTCCAGAATAAAAATTCCCCCAGCATGTGGAAAACTGAAATCATTGTTATAACAAAAGTTCATATTACGCTGCAAATAAGATTGTAAACTATCTACAGCAACCATAATATCTGTCCCCTGATAGAGGGAATCCAACACCGGCAGAAAACGCTCCCGATATATGCGCCGCCAACAGTCAGGAATTTCGTCACCCACCCAATAAGGAAGCAAGTAATTACAAAAATCATCAAACAGACAATATTTATCCCATCCACGCTGTTGCCAGGCTTCAAAAGCTAAATCTATATTTTCTATCAAATAATCCGCTTTTATCACCTGCGCATCATACACCTTTGGTGAGCCTACATAAGAAAAGCTACGCCATTTATCCCGCCGTCCACGCTCCATAAAACCCTGTTGACAGCTGGTTTCAATCAAAGCCTGCCGCACACTGTCTATTCCAGCACCCCGATAAGAATGACGGTCTTTCATGTGAATAAGAAGGAATCGGGCAGCTTCCAGCTTCAATGAATCATCCTGATAATGCAGTAATACCTTTTCTAACTCCGTACGATTTTCTCCGGCAAAGACTAATGTTTCTTCCAAACGACGTCCGTTATCAGAAACACAACTCCACAAGAGAACAGATAAGAAGAAACAGGGTATACAAGAATATATATTATTTTTCATACTCATTCTGCATTTCCCATTATTTTCAGAAGTAATGGAGAAGCTTTGGTATTGCAGTATACAGTTATCGTTTTGTTAAAATGTTCAGGATGTTCCGCTTTATAAGCCACATAAAGAGTCATTGAAGATTCCGGACGAACAGGCTCCTTATCATATTCCACTTCAGTACAACCACAAGACGTTGAAACTGCATCGATGACCAATGGCTTATTTCCTGTATTTTTTAATGTAAAAACTACTTTTTGTTCTTTTTCCCAATCAAAATCGCCTAAGGATAAGGATGTACTGTCAATACTGACTTCTGTCATTAAATTAATGCCTTCATTTGTCCCTGTAGTTTCTTCTCCCATAAGAATCTTCATATACAGTTCCTTTATCTTAGGATTATGAACAGGATTACCTATTGCCTTTACTTTATTATCTTTATCTAATAGGAATGTCTGAAAAGCCATATCAGAAGGAAAGCTATTCAGTTTATTTAATGAGTCTTCCTCATCAATGCAAACCGGATACTTAAATCGATCTGCCAGCAAACTTTGATAAATTTCCGTCCCCCTCTTTGGAAAAAAGAAAAAAAGGAACTGAACTGAATCAGGTCGAAGGGAATCAATGGTATTCATAAGCTCTTTCCACTCAGAAAACTTCAGTTTACAGCTAGTACATCCGGTTGAATCCACATAGGTTATAATCTTGCATTTATCTTCTATCTGGAAGTTCACAGTATCTCTTCCTTGAACAGTAAAGACAGGATGATTTGGAAACCGTACCTCTCTACCTTCCCAATCTTGTAATAAAGTAATAACATCCTGCTTTCTTGAGTTGCTACAAGCAATAAGAAATAATGCCCATAATAATACTATGTACTTTTTCATAATCAGTAAAATTTATGTCAATGCATTCAATGAAAAAAAGCATCCTTTTTTAAATTCCCCCAGCAACTGCCAAAAATGATGCCACTTGCCTCATCAACAAAAAAGTCATATACCCACACATTCAATTTATATCTGGCTACCAAATTACCATCCCAATCCAGCACAAGAATATTGCATCGTGGCTCCGCATCAGCTATTCCCAATTTATCCGGATTCAGTAAATAGATATATTTGTCTGTCACAAAGGATTGCCCAAAATGCCAATATCGTTCAGAAGCATTTTTCGGTACAACCTTATAATTACCGGCTTCGTTCTCCAGAAAAATATCATGGCACAGCTCACCTTCCTTATCATAAATACGTACACGGCTTAGCAGAGAATAGACAACGACAAAAGCACTTTTATCAGGCTTCACTCGCAAACTATGCATATAGCCTACCTTGAAGTCCCTACGTCTCTTAAAGCGCTTGTCATCTTCCGGATAGTCTCCTTTCGATACACATTGCAGCTTTTGAGTATCCATGATATGAAACTCACGCATTCCCGGAAAATCATACATATCAGGATAAATATAAACATCTGGTCGCAATTCCTGCACCGTACCGATGGAATAAGGCACTTTGTTTGCTATTGTAAAAGAAGATGTTTGAACCAAAGAATCATTTTCCAATTCATAGACCTCAACCTTACCTTGTTTTTCAATGTACAACTTTCCCTCTCCTATGGTTTTAGAAGCTCCATCAGGTCCCTCCTGATTACAAATCAGTTGTAATTCCGGATAAGAATAAATACTCATCATATCATAATCACCAAAAACAAGCAATCTATTCTTCAATTTAAATAATTGCGGGAGCTTTGCATCATCTTCCACGGCATACTCTTGTACGGGCATAACCGTATCAATAGGAAAAGAGTGCTTGTAACAAACCGGAACTGTGCGCTTTTCCTCATTGCAGGAGGTCAAAATGCTGATAATACAGCAAAAGCCAATAAGATATAATCCTCTATAATTCATATTTCACCAATATATAATCCGGATCCGCCCCAATAGCATACAGAACATTATCCTGGCAATCAGCCGCAATGCGCATTACCGGTATTCCTAAATCCACAATCTTAACCAAATTACCATCATAATCATATAAGAAAACAGTATGGGGACATTTGCTCACATCCCGTCCAACGGTAGATTCATCTATCGGATCTCTATCCCTATCCCGTTCCAAAGTTATGATATAGTCTTTACTCATACAAACTTCGTGAATACCACCAATAGTGCGATCAAAAATAATTTGGTCATCAACGACCTCATATTCATTTCCATTAGATTTCCGTTCCCACAATAAACTAAAGGTATTCCCTGTTTTTTGATAAAGAACTAAGTATGGGAAATTGAAGGAAGCATAAACCAAAGATTTCTTTTCCGGATTATAGGTCATATTTCCTCCAACATGTTGCCTTACCTCCGATACAGGATAAACTCCGAAAGTAGAATTTTGCCCTTGAATGTTAGCTTTAAAATAGTCTTTATCCCCATTTTCTGTTATTCCTACGAATAAATCTTTCGCCAGTTCTGTCATAACCGGACGAGACAATTGTTCGGAATCAGATAATGGCACAAAGGTTTCTTTATTCAAAATCAAACTATCTAATGACAAAAAGCCTTTCGTTTTTCCATTGGCATCATCAGCAAAAAAGCGATTATCAATAGCTATTTGGCTAATTCCTCCCGTAATAAATTCCTGAGGTCCTTCACCTACCTTTCCCATAACCCCGATCTTTTTACCTGTTTCCTTATCATGCACATGCACAAAATAATCACGGGCAAAAGGGTCTTCCCATACCAAGTAATCACCGGCAACAATGAGACTTCCCGGCATAGTAGTCATTATCTCATTATCTAATAGCGTATATGATTTTCTCTCATATTGTGTATTTTTAGATTTGCACCCAAACAAAAAGAAAATAAAAATAAAAAAGTAGCATTTTTTTTTCATAATACTTACATTTACATAATCTACTCTTACGCAATATTTATCAAAGCAAAAAGTAGGTAATTACTATCTGAAAATCAGGAAGAAGGATTGAGTACAATCCCTCCTCCTTTTTTATTTTAATAAGAGTGTGTCGAGCACGTTTTATGCTCACATGCACCAGTGGTTGTACGAGGAATGGCAAATTTATGATGTCTTCCAAAGCAAACGCAACATTCCCTATTCCATGTCGCATTACAGTTCGTTCCATCAATCTCTGCGTCAGCCAATGCTTCAACATTAGCCAAAACCAAATCAGACATAACATCAGACTTCTGTGAAGCATAAACTCCATATCCGGCTACAGCTACAAATACTGCAACAAAAGCAATTTTCATAAACTTCTTCATTTTCATATTGTTTAAAATGAAAATCTATCTAATAAAACATATCAAGCACAATTATATGCAGTCAAGAATTAAGATATAAATTATCTCATTAGAGCACATTTCACACTGCACTATCGTAACAGCGGAAATCAATTTCCGTTTTGCTTAAAAATTTGTATCTTTGCCAGGCTTCTAAATTTTAGGGGTTACGGAGCATTCGGTATTCTATTGCAGCGAAACAAGTCGTTTACCGTCTGCTCCTTTTAATAAATTAATTAACTCTACATACCATTTATATGGTATTCTACTATCGGCTCATCCTCATTCACATCCGTAGCATAAATAACTCCACGCTGCTCATCTACCGATATGCCACAAATGTAATGATCCAGTACATATTTCTTTAACGGTTTTCCCGTCAAGCTGAACACATAGATAAATTGCCCGCCATCCGGATGATTAATACCATTCCGGGCATCCCGTGCTATATCTTTGAATGAACGCCCATGAAAGACTGCATAAATGGCCCGACCCGTCACCTGCACATCACTAAATCCCATGATACCCGTAGGAATACCATATCCCCCGGATACTTGAAATTCCGGCTCACCATGCGGCCCCATGCACACAACATGCGTACTGTCTTTCAGACTATAGATTTCGAGCACTTCACCCAACTGAGTGGCAACAGCAAGTATCCCGTTTCGGGGATTATAGTCTATAAAACTACGCCACGCCTGCGCCAAAGCCGGACGAGCATTCTGCAAGGCATCCTCGTTGACAGTAGGAATAGCACCAAACTTATACATCAATCTCCCACTCTTGCTTACTTTGCAAAAGCGACTGTCACCCGAATAATCGGGAATGATAAAGGTAGAGTCCTCACACATCACAAAATCCAATGCCCGGAGAATATCCTTATCCAGATTCACCGCTTCCTGACGAAGCAGTGAATCACCGGATAAAGCAAACCCAAACCTTGTTAATTCTGACTTATTGGAATCTAATGTCCACAAAAAAGCCCCATTCCATCGGAAATTTTCGGCAGAAAGCATATCCTGCGGTGCATCTCCACGCCTCCCGAAAGAAGACAGGTAACGAAAATCAGGATAGCTGAATGTATGAAAGAAATAGTCTGTTCCATGCAAATCAAGCACTACTGCTTTCCCGTCCCTGACATGCAGACGGGAAGGATAGCGGAATAAAGCTGTATCCAGCCGTATCGTCTTTGCCTTCAATTTTTGCTCCTGTGGGAAATCAGTATATGACGTTTTACCGGAAGCAACCGGATTCGAAGTACAAGAAATGAATAGCAGGACAGATATAACGCTAATAATATAAGCTATACGGAGCATAATAAGTATATACTTTATCGTGATTAAGCGGACAATCAACCAACCCTTTTCCAAAGCAAAGAACACCATCTGTTTCTGAATCCGCCAACGCTTCTATATTCTCCAACATTAAAGAAGACATCTTGACAGATGACTGTTTATTGTAAACATGTCCTCCTATAGCAATAGCTACAACTCCCATAAATACCAGAATCTTTTTCATCTTGTTCTTCATTTTATTAGTATGTTTTTCATCAATAATTGTTATGCCGGCAAATGTAAATAATAAATAGATTCAAAATGCATTTACGGGAGTAAAAAAGGGGAGTAAAAAATTTATTACTCCCCTTTCCATGCTAATAATAAGGCACTTATCATTTTTCAACAAGCATATAAAAGCCCTGTTCTTTTTGCTCGTTTTGACCGGATTCTATCTTCACATGAGACTTCTCGGCGTCAAGTAACTTCCTGAGAAGGCTTACTGTTACTCTTCTGTTTTGATTAATATTGATATTTTCTAAACTCCAACCACAAACTTCAACAATCCGATTATTCGATAAGAAATGATTTTCCGCATGGACAAATGCAGAAAGTAGTTTATAAGACTGCATAGGACATTTCACCACACTTCGATCTTCAAAAGTAAGCGTACACGCCTCTTCATCAAACAGGACTCCGCCTATTTGATATTTATTTTCGGAGATGCGTATTACAAAATCATCCGGATCAGCCTCGTCGTTGTCCTCCTTTCGATTATGCCAAAGGAGAAAGACAAATATGCACAAGCAAAGGACAACTACAATAGAAGAAGAAACAATACCGGTCTTTCCCCAATTGGCACACAACCATGGGGAAGGAAGTGAAAGATAAGCCGTCAATTCAAGAAAATACATATCATCCAGATAGTAGGTTCCTAATTTGAACTTATCAGTCATCAGCGTTGAGTCTCCGGCCATAAACTTTTTTCCTTTCCTGTCACCCGGCAATTCCGATTGCAGCATAAGAGCACCGGAACAATAAGTGTGTCTATCATTCAAATCTTCTTGCCATAATTCATTCAAAAGGCTGAAAGCCGCTTTGTCCACCAAAAACAGAAAGCCAACCTTTGCACTTAGGTTATGTGAAGCAATCAACCGCTTTTCTTCCTTTATCGAATCGACCGCTACCACCGTCTCTCCTTCCGCCAGCACTATACGACGCTGCTTACTTTCCTCTTTCGGTTCGCCTCCTCCAACAGAATAGGGAATTCCAAGTTTATCAAATTCCCGGTTTGCCCAAAGTTCCGTAACGGATTTCAGTGAAGCCTCCGCCTTTCGCTTACATATTCCGCACCCTTCCACTCCGCTTTCATATACCTGAAAAGCAAGCATTCCCACTGCAAAGAGCAGGATTCCCCCTAATACGTATGATATTTTCCTATAATGTTTCACAATACAAACAAGGTATTTATTCAATAATATAAGTACATACACATTTTTAAAGACAAAACACAACAAGTTTCACCTCTACAAGCAGAGGATGTTAAGTCACTTGTTTTTACAGAATACAAAAATAGCTCAAAAAAATAAGAAAAAGTCTTTCTACATGATTTAAAAGAAGATGAAGACGGTTGTTTCATGCCCGAGCGGTTATGGATCAGTTATAATGCACATACATCACTATTACCTTTCCTCCGTAAAAAGCTTGCATATCTACTGAAGCGTGACTACCTTTATTGCTCAAGATGGCATCTTGCGTTGTCCAAGATGGTATGTTACACCACACAAGATGCCATCTTGTGCAGCAAAACAAAGGGAGTTTCGGTTCTCAAGGTAATAAGTTTCAAGTGTCATGTCCCTATGCTACTGACATTGAAAAGCATAGTTTCCTTTCCGAGTGAATATGAATAAATGTGCTAATATGATTAATACTTCCAACAGACTACAAGTATATAAAAAGAGAAAAGACTTTTTAGTTTCAAAAAATAGTTGTTCTTTTGCAGCCTCAAAAGAAAAAAGAGTATGAATAAGAATGTACAAGGGCATATATTCGCCCTGACTGCCAATATTTTATGGGGACTAATGGCTCCCATCGGCAAATCCGCACTTATGGAGTTTTCAGCCTTATCGGTAACTACGTTCCGCATGGTAGGTGCAGCCGCCTGTTTCTGGCTACTGTCTGCATTCTGTAAGCACGAACACGTGGATCACCGCGATATGCTGAAGATTTTCTTTGCTTCACTTTTTGCACTGGTGTTCAATCAAGGAGTGTATATCTTCGGGCTTTCAATGACTTCACCCATCGATGCCTCCATCGTAACAACCACACTTCCTATCGTAACCATGATTATCGCTGCCATTTATCTGAAGGAACCTATCACGAACCTGAAAGTACTGGGTATTTTTGTAGGGGCCATGGGAGCGCTGACGCTTATATTAAGCAGTCAGGCCACAAGCAACGGCAACAGCAGTATTATCGGGGACTTGCTTTGTCTGGTAGCGCAAATCAGCTTCTCTATTTATCTGACTGTGTTCAAGGGCTTATCGCAGAAATATTCTCCCATCACATTGAATAAGTGGATGTTTATCTATGCCTCCATGTGCTATATTCCATTCTCTTATCATGATGTGGCAGGTATTCAGTGGGCGGAAATTTCTACCGCGGCATACGTACAAGTGGGCTACGTAGTAATAGGTGGTAGCTTCCTTGCCTATATCTTCATTATGACCGCACAAAGGTTGCTGCGTCCCACAGTAGTGAGTATGTACAACTATATGCAACCCATCGTAGCTTCTATTGCTGCCATTATCATGGGGCTGGGTATATTCGGTTGGGAAAAAGGTGTAGCTATCGCCCTGGTATTCCTTGGCGTATATATCGTAACGAAGAGTAAATCGAAGGCGGACTTTGAGAAGGAAGGGAAAAAAGCGTGAATTAGCTACGAGCTACAAAGCTACAAGCTACAAGTGCCTTGCGGCATGATAGCGCAGCTACTTGTAGCTTGTAGCTCGTAGCTTTGTAACTAACTCTTCCTCATTTCTCCGAAATAAGTATCGAGCAAACTCTTTGCCGCAATAAAGGAAGTGAGTTTGCCTTGCAGTACTTGCTGTTCTTTATCACTTAACATGGCTTCTATGGCCGGATTGTGGTAGAAACTATCGCGCAGACGCTCATTGATGCTTTCGTACATCCAGTATTTGCTTTGCTCGTTACGTCGATATTCAAAGTAACCGTTATCTTTCACAAAAGCAATATAGTCGTAAATCATCTTCCAGATTTCTTTCACACCCAGGTTATAGAAACCGGAATAAGTCATCACCTGTGGCGTCCATCCTGACTCGGGAGCAGGAAACAGATGCAGAGCATTGCGGAATTGCGATGCGGCCAGTTTAGCACGCTCCAGGTTATCACCATCTGCCTTATTGATAACAATACCGTCCGCCATTTCCATGATACCACGTTTGATGCCTTGCAGTTCGTCACCTGTTCCGGCCAACTGGATAAGCAGGAAGAAGTCGACCATAGAGTGTACAGCTGTCTCACTTTGTCCCACACCTACCGTCTCTACAAAGATTTTATTGAAACCGGCAGCTTCACAAAGAATAATCGTTTCACGCGTCTTACGCGCTACTCCACCCAAAGAACCTGCCGACGGACTGGGGCGGATGAAGGATTTTGGATGAACGGAGAGTTGCTCCATACGCGTCTTATCACCCAGGATACTGCCCTTACTGCGCTCGCTACTGGGGTCGATGGCAAGCACTGCCAGCTTACCTTCGTATTTTTCCAACACATGCAAGCCGAAGACATCAATCGAGGTACTTTTTCCGGCTCCAGGCACACCACTGATACCCACACGGATAGAGTTCCCTGAGTAAGGCAGGCATCTCTCAATAACTTCCTGTGCTAATGCCTGGTGTTCGGGCTTCACACTTTCCACTAAAGTAACCGCCTGGCTCAGCACTGTGACGTCTCCTTTCACAATGCCTTCTACAAACTCCGCTACGGAACGCTGACGCTTTTTAGGTTTCGGGCGGAGATAGGGATTGACAGACGAAGGTTGCTCAATGCCTGCATTGACAACCAATCCTTTATAGGATTCATCGTTTTCAGGATGTTCCATGATAAGATTTATGATTTCTAATTTATGATTTATGATAAGATTTATGATTTATGAAATCATAAATCTTTAACTCGCTTTGATATTCACCTCAACCTTAGGCTGCATCGGATCATTCGTAATCATCAGAATGCGCAGGTGGCGTTTCTTCTTGGCGATATTCCTCTTATCTATCGTCACACGCAAGCGGGTGGTTTCGCCCGGCTGCAACACGCTCTTCTTCAGACTTACTCCCAAAGCAGGATTAAACACTTGCAGCTTACTGATTTGCAACGGAGAGCGTCCGGTATTGGTGATCTGTATATCATGTTTCACCTTATTCTTCTTAGCCAGTTGTGTGCTCAGGTCTATATCTGTCTCCGAAAGACGGATTACCGGAGCATTCGCCTTGTCTGTATCGGTCATACCGGAGAAATCAGGCAGGAGAATAGCCGAAAGAGGTATCTCGTTTTCATCACTCACCTTATCACCTGTGAAGCGTGACAGGTAAACTGATGCTTGTGTCAGTCCCAGGTCTGTCAGTTTCTCTGTGTTAAGGGTTAATGTGATAAGCCCTTTCTCACCTTTCTGAAGCACGTTCGGCTCCACTTTCATATCCAGATAGGAAGGCAGGTGCATCAATACCGGTTCATACGAACGGTCCGACAGATTCACTACGCCAATCCGTATGACAGGTTTTTCGCCACGGTGAGTATCAGGGAAATCAATCTCATTTTTGTCAATACGTATCTGTCCGATAAGATAAGGATAGGTTTTCGTAAAGTCTTTTATCTCGCGCACCACCTCACCTGTAAAGTGCAGGTAAGCCAGATTGGGCTGCGCATTGGAATAAACAGCTATGGACTTATCAAAATGCCCCAATGCCTTAGCATCAAAATCGACAACGATCTTCCCCTTTTCACCGGGAGCAATGGGAGTTTGTGTCCACTGGGCTACGGAACAGGCACAGGAAGGGTCTACATCAGTAAGCACCAGAGGTTGATCACCCGTATTGGTAATGACATACTGCACGCTAACGGGGTGTTTCCATTCGATCTGTCCGAAGTTGTGAGTTTCTTTATTGGATGAAAAACGCGGTTGCGCCGTAGCAGTCAGTGCTACGGCGGCAAGCGCATATATACATATCAAGGTTCGTTTCATTCGTTTTCATTTTAGGATGCACAAAAGTAGGTGTTTTAAATGAGAGTTCCTAAAAGCAAGTTTTAAAATTTCTACTCCACCTCGACCTTCACTGATGCTGAATGAGCTGCATACTCGGGAGCGTAGGCACATTGAATGGTTGCCAGCCCGGCTTCATACTGCCCGCTACGGGCAACGCGGTAACTGTATTCCAACACATATACACCCTTGCTCAGACTATCGAAAAAGAAATTAGTGGAAGCATCTTCTATCTCCACATAATAACCTATTCCACCGTTCCAGCGATAACCGGAAAGTGAATTCATCGGCTCGAAGCAGGCACCACGCTGATCTTTCAGTTGAACGAAATCCATGGCACGGTCCAGACGTATCGTCAGACGGGAAACCACTTTATCACCTACCGCCAGTTGCGTGGAAGCGGTGATGGGTTGCAATTCTTTCTTTCCACCTGTCAAAGTACGCTCTACATAGAGTTTCTTTTCTACAGCCAGCTCACCACCTTGCTGTTTTACATCGGAAATAGGTGACAGATATTGTGCATAGACTGCCCCCCAGGCAATGCCTGCATCCCTCTTTTCCACAGTAATGGACTTGGCGCGCAATTCAGGACTACCTTCTGCAAAGCTTTCCTTGATATATCCCAATCCGGGAACTGTGGTCTTGGCAGGTGAGAATGTTTCCAGCACTTTATTACCAAGAACAATGCGTACATCACCACGTGATGCCAACAAGTCACTCCCCTGGCAAAGCAATGCATAAATAGCGTCTGCCGTTGCAACAGGTGAGTTCCAGCTTGTAGTTTGTTTCTGCTTCAGTAACCAGAGTTTCATTTCTTCCACCAATGCATCATTGCCTCCTGCCATCCCCAGGGCTTCCATTACCTCCACATGAACGGAAATAGGTTGTGCTCCCCAAAGGAAAGGTCTTTCATAGAAAGCAAAGTATGCACCCCGTTCATCAGTTTGCACCAGATGCTCTTTAATGGAAGCGATAAATTCGTTAGCCTCAGCCATGCGCCCTGCCTTTTGCAAAATGATAGCTGACTGCGCCTTGACTCCCATTGCATTCGAACTCAGGTTCTTGCCGACCATGGAGAGGAAATAGCGATAAGCGTCTTCATTGAGAAAAGGCACTTTCTCACCGGAAATAGCTATCAGATAGAGATACGTCATTGCCGGATATGAAAGGCTATTGATCTTCGCCCCGTTTTTCTCCGCTTTACGGATATTCTGATATTCCTGCAATGCCTGGCTATGCAAATAGTTAAAAGCACTTTGCTGCATGGAAAGAGCACCAGCAGAGTTCTTTTGTCCGGTAAGCAACGGCAAGCGGACAAGAAGTTCGGTGATGTATCCCGTCATACTGCGGCTACCCGGCATACCTTTGTACCAACTCCAGGCGCCATCGGCATTTTGTAATTCCTGTAGTTTGGTAAGAGCGGTCATATTATTGTTCGACAGATTATTGAGATCGAACAAAGTAGCAATACGCGCTTGCTGTTCGGCTTCTGTAGTAGCTTCCAGCAACCACGGGCTCTCTTCGAGAAGGATATTCTTTACCTCCTGGTTTTTCTGTAACTGGCTGAGGAAGTTTTCTTTCTTACCGCCTTGCATGCGCCAACTGTCGAACACGGCTTTGATGCGCGGCTGGCTGTTGGCAATGTAAGAAGCAAGGGAATTGGCATAATAAGCGGCAGCCCAAGCTGTAGCATTATCTGTACGGGGCTGACTCAATACGGGTAATGCCTGTACGGCATACCAGGCGGGATTACCTGTAAATTCTACCGTTAGTCGGCGGTGAGTGGCCGTGCGGCTGTTGTAATTGAACAGACTGTCCAAAGAGAACGTACGGGTTTCTTCACCACGTATCGGCATGGCAAGGGTTTCAGTAATGTATTCCTTATTGCTCAATACAGGCAACAAGTGCTGTTCGCCATCACTGAATGTGCCACCGTCAGCAATCATACGTACACCCAACATATCCTGTTTATCCGTCACTGTGAAACGGAAGCTTACAGGAACCGTCTTCCCGGCTTCTACCGTGAAAGCTTGGCGTTGAGTGGAAATCACTTTATCCGTCATCGGATCAAAGAGAATAAATTTCGTAGTTCCCTTCAAAGATTTACCTGTCAGATTGGTAATGGTTGCAGCAATGCTGGTCTTATCCCCTACCCGTACAAAGCGCGGCATATTGGGAGACAGCATGAAGTCCTTCGCCGTAACAGCAGAAGCATCCAACTGACCGGTCAACATTCCCTTTGTATGGGAATATCCGCGGAAATTCCAACGCGTCAGACTTTGTGGCATCGTAAAGGAGAAGGAAATCTCACCTTGTTCATTGGTGCGCAGTTGCGGATAGAAGAATGCCGTTTCGGCAAAGTTTGTACGAAGTTCGGGGGTATCGCCAAGTTCCACATCGTCAGCTGTCTGTCCGGTTTCCTGCGACATTTCCTCTTCAAACATCAGACCTGCCGCTTTTCCGGCCAGCATATTTGTCAGATCAGCAGAAGCATTATCTGCCATAGCCATCGATTTAGTTCGCGGACTTGCCATTCCCCGTATCCGTACGCTTCCTGTTAAGGTGGACTTTTTCTCGGAACGATATCCAATTATCATTGCTTCATTTATGCCTTCTTCCGAATAAAAAGTATCGTAAATAAATGCTGGAACTTTCCATACCTTCATTGGGAAATAGCAAGAATAAAAGGCGCCACCTACATATCCATAAGACCAATATATCTGAGGATTAAAACGGGGATAGTTCATATTAAAATTCTGACGATTGGGGTACAGCTTATCCAAAGAAGCATCATACATGGTAGCAAGCATCTCAGCATCAGCCGGTGTACCTTGTGGCGTTTTTATCGTCAGACGCCACTCTTCTTCTTGTCCGGGACGCAACTTATCACGGAACACATCCCACTTCATCGTCAATGTTTTATCCGGCATACGCTTTTGCAAGTCGACCTTTTCAGAATAGAATTCACCACCTTTGACAAAAGCAAACAGGTACTCTATCCCGTCTCCGTACTCCTCTTTATAAGGAACATCAAAACGAACAATAGAGTCGGATAATTGAAGCACCGTACTGCTCAAACGCTTTTTACCGCTGAAAATGTCCAACATCACATAAGTATCCTTATAAGAAGTCCCCAAACAGAATTGGGCAGGGTGTCCGGCATTAAACTCTGTATTACGTGCATAGAACCAGACAGGCGATTCTACAGGAGGGCGATTGTCATTATAAGAGAAGAGTACAATATTTTGCTTGTAATCAACATCCCTACCCTGATCATCCTTGGCTGCTAATTGTAGTTCGTAAGCACCTGAAGGTAAATTCTTCCATTCCGGCAACAATACTTCCACATTAGAAGTAAACTGTCCGCTGAAACGGACTTCCGGTTTTCCGTCTACAGTCTGTACCAGGCGGTACTCACCCTTCACTGTAACAGGTTGCATATTCAGGTTTCGCGCTACGAATGTCAGACGGATACTGTCATCCTTGCAAATACGCTCTTCCGTTTCGACAGACAAAACAAGTGAGCGGTTGCCTGCTGATAATGTGGTCACACTACTTTGCGTTTCACCAGCCTGATTGGTTACAGAGGCTTCTATCTGATAGGTATAAAAACCGGAATTCTCCCCTTTCACACCTTGCAGACGGACGGGAATAGAGAATATTCCGTCGTCTCCTATCGTCACAGTACCGGAAGCCAGTGAAGTGGAACTCTGCCCATAAGATCTCCACCACGAAAACAGACTACGGGTTACGGTATAGCTCAGTTCCAACCCTTGCAAAGGCACACCATTAAAGGAACTCGCCGTGCCTTTCACCTGTACGCTGTCTCCCACCTGATAGGAATCCTTCTGAGGATCAAAAACTATATCGAATGTGGGACGCTTGTATTCTTCCACTTGTACAAATGCCTGGCCATCAGTTTCATCAACTTCAATCGTGTAAGATCCATTCAGACAGGCAGCAGGCAGTACAAACTCTGTGGTAAACGAACCAAATTCATTGGTACGGACTTTTTTCTCTCCAATATCATTGCCATTCACATCCGACAGTTCCACCGTATAAGTTGCATTGGGAAGAACCTTGGCGTTATCTCCCTCTTGGGAATAAGCTATACCTTTTATATAGATAGTCTGTCCCGGACGATATATGGAACGGTCCGTCAAAATCTTCACTTCATCGAACTCTTCATTTGTGTCATTCCAAGCTCCATTAGAGTTATTATAAATACGCTGCAATGGCATTGCCGTATCAGTACCTTTCGTAGCACTCAATGCACGGAATTGCTTACCCCACGGCATTACCACCTTGCCCGAAGCATCTGTAGTTTTCTGCCCCAGCACCTCATTATTCTTTGTTCCGTAACTGGAATAGAGAGTAATCTGAGCATCTGCAATAGGCTTTCCTGTCTCAGCATCCAAAGCTACAATCTCAAAATCCTTATTCGACAAAGGCAAAGTCAGCACCTTGAAGCGGGTAAGATAGAGATAGTTTTCAGAAGTTTTACCTTTCTTGTCATCAGGCACAATCTGCATAACATAAACACCCGGTTCGCGGGGCATCAACATGCTATATGTACTGTCTGCTGACTGGTAATTATCCGGACGCAACAAAGAGAAGTGTTCTGTCTTCACTTTACGGGCATATTTCTTATAAAAAGAGGAATTGATCTGTGGCATATCAGTTTCCTCTTTCAATAAAGTAGTATGAAACAGGTTCACTGTAAATCCATCCAGATTACAATGGGTCACTCTCAATTTCAAAGAGTCACCGGGGTAAGTAGCCTTACTTGCAGTCAGATTAAGTTGAGGTTGCAATATGCTTTCTTTCAGTTCACGCAATGCGGATATGCGTTTGTAGTCAGGGTAAAGAGTAATAGCCTCGTCACAGGCGTGCAATGCTTCCGGATATTTACGTATGGTGCGGTAATAACGGGCTTTAGCCAGATACGCCTCTGCACATACATCACGTTTACCATAGTCTTTAATGATACGGTCTAATGCACGTAAATATTGGTTCGGTGCTTCGCTCTCACCTTCTTTTACAGCACGGGGACGAAGCAAGACATCCCCTTCACGGCTACGCCAAGCCATATAATCCAGCATAGTCAGTACGGCAGCATCTTCCCGATCAGGCATCTTCCGATAGGTATTTATCATCTGCCCATAAATACCCATAATGTTTTTCTTCACCAAAGAATCCGTATCAAACCACGAGATTTTCTGTAAAGCATCGATAGCACGTGATGCCAGCAAATGATACATTTCATGATGGTAGTATTCACTTGCATCTCCTAAAATCACAAAAGGAATATAAGTACGTGAAGATGTCTTCAATAACTCGGTAGAATCTTTCAGGGCTTCACCGGTATATTTCATTACCTGGTTCACAAACAAATTGGCACTCCACTCGCGAATATCCGCCGGTAGAGCCGTCTCTCCCAGATTAAGCGAAGTGCGTTGTTGCAATTCCCACCGGTTATTATCGGCATAATCGGCATAGATACTCGCCACCAGTGAATTCAGCACTGCACGGCTGACCGGATTTTGCTCACGCAACGCCCATTGTTCCAATCCTTTCAGATTGACATAGAAACTATCGGGCGTCAGTATATTCTGATATGTATTCCGGCACATATAGGCTTTAAGCATCTGCGGGGTATTCTTTTCGCGTTCCCCCTTCCGGAATATCTCATCCGTCAGTTTAATCACAGTTTGCGGCAAACTCTTTTCCTGTGCTTGCTCCACTTGCTTCCACAACTTATCAAACGACTGCGCATGCAGCACAGGCACACAGCCCCAAAACGCTGCCAGCAGCACCAAACTACAAATTCTTTGAATTCTTTCCATGGATACTATTCTGTTAGTCTTTGTACTAACAACAAAGAAAGGGAATAAAGTTTAAACAAAAGCTGTTTTTTATATAAAAAAGCTTTCAAAGGGATATAAAAAAAGCGAGAAATACGTTTTCAGGACGTACTTCTCGCTTCATAAAGTCTAGTTCAAATGCTTTTTTACTTCTTCAGGGTATAACCCATCATCAACATCTCATTCCGACCTACTTCGGCGAGAATGTTTCTCCATGTTTTAAAAATCTTTTTTTTCATAACCTTAAAAATTAAACTAATACCTAAAAATCAAATACACACTCATAAAAAGGGGGTTAATAAATTGTAGAGTAACCCCAAACGTGCTTATCAGCTTCGCTGATGTGCTTAAAAATTTTCTTTAACATTTTCATTTTGTTATCCTCCTTAAAAATCTTATTATCCTATTAAAATCATGTTTTATAACACAAAAATAACACCTTTGTTCGAAACTTCAAGCGATATATTATAGAAAAGCATGTTTTATAACATATTTCTTGATCTACATCAAAAATAAGAAGATTAGACAAGGAGAAAACAAGCAAGAATGGCAGGAAATGAAACGAATGACAAGGCAGGAGACAAGATGGCAGAAAAAGAGTGAGGCCGCTTCCCACTGGAAACAGCCTCACACAACAACATTTTACTTTTCACGATGGTGAAAAAAAGGACTAGTCTTCACAGAGTAGTTGTATCAATTCTATTAGCTTTAACTATTTACTCTTATTTACGGTAATCTGACCTTTCTTTGTAAGCTCTACAAGACTTTCAACTGTAAACTTCACAACAGATTCAGCTGTCAGATTTTCATGCAAGATACTACCTTCATTATCCCAGGTAATCATACCTGTAGTAGGGTTAATCGTCAAGTTACCACCAAATTCACTACCAGCATTCACACCGTAAGAGAATTTAAAATCAGCACTAGTCAAACCATATTTACCTGCATTTACAGCATTGATTGCACCATTCTGATAGAGTACTTTGCTCTCTCCGCCATTTTCTTTAATAGTAACCAGCTTAGAGAGGTCTTTGGTATCAGGTTCTGCAGGCAATGTTTGCAATGTAACCGGATCAATCGTTACCGTAAATGGAGTTACGAAACGTACTGTGAAGGTTGAAAGAATCTCTGATGAACCATTTGCACGATCAGCAACCATCTGAACTGAGTATGATTTACTTTCACCAGTCAATTTTCCATCCAAAGAAATCGCTTGAGTAAGATAATTGCCAGAAGAAATCGTTGCACCAGTTTGTACAGGAGTTGTAGGTTCAAGACGGAAATATATGCGAGTATGATTATTGGGTTTCGGCGCCAGTTCATAATCACTCAGATAATTCTCAAAGGACTCTCTCAAATTAGCTTCCAGTTTCCATTTATTATTTACCATCTTACCCTTAACAGTTGTAATACCATTCGGAGAATAGATATCTGACAATACAGGCTTCTTGCAATTATCAACAATCTTATATGTAAAGTGAATCAAGACATCACGATTCTTATATACATCCTTTGAAGGATAACGCAATGTAGCCGTAACTGTATTCTTACTCAAAGCAACAGCATTCGAAATATTGATATATGCTATTGCGGTTGCTGTTGCATCACCAAAGCTATAACCAGCAACTTCAACCCCAGTTATAGGATATTGCCAGTTCCAGTTTTGATAGAGTGTTTCAAATTGAGCCTTAGATAGTCCTAATTCTTCATAAATCTTAGTTGTAGCTTCTGCCCAATCAATCTGCTCTGTTACAGGAAGTTTAGAATACTCCACATCACCCAAAGGTATAGTTACTTCTAAAGGCGTAGTCTCTACACTTTCTTTTTCAACAATTTCAATCATAAAATAACCAGAAGCAATTTCAGTACCATTCACTTTAGCTACGGCATGGAACAATGGAGTTTTGCCGATAGCAGCTCTACCACCATTAGTCAACCATTCCTTATCAACGGCTACAACACCTTCATTTTTGGGGTCAGTCAATGTCACAAACTTCGATTGATCAGTAACTCCATCAGATCCCATCTTACTAACCTTGGTAAATTCATAAGTCGGTTCAAAACCAAGACTTACAAGACTCTTCATCACCTCTTTAGTTTCCCAAGCTTCTACCAAATCTTTCAATTTAACAGATTTGTTATATACTAATTTATAGTCTACTATTGCAGAACTCTTTATTGTAGTATAATAAGAAACCCCTCTTCCCAGTAAATGTTTCTTTGCAATACTAAAATCTTTCAAATCCTTAATATTAGCTACTGCATAGTCTGAAACAATTTCAGACATATTATCCTTATTGTATGCCTGTAAAGCAACAATAGCTTCTTGATTAGCGGCCAAGCTTGCCAAGTTATTGTTAGCCTTCACCACAAAATTCCAGCCACCTTTATCACCAGCTTCTTTGCTCACAATAGAAAGTAAATTAGTATTATCACCAGCAACACGAGTCGTTACTACACGATTAATGAAAGACCATTCTACATTTTTCACATCTGCATTATGAGGATTCAGGCGGTAAGTAACAATCGGAGTATTGGTAGCAACAAAATTCATTTTACCAGCAACTGTTTTATCGGGAACTAATATTGAATAAAAATCAATAACGCCCATACCTAAACCTTTATCTATGACTTGTGGCACAAAAGCTAGAGAACGCAAGGTATCAACTAACTTTATTTTAACCGGCTCGTCAGTACCAGCTACATTATTAAGAATCAAATAGCCGTTTTCTGTATCCCATATAGCAGTAACCGTCCCCTTTGGCAAACATGTTTCTGAAGTGACAGATTTACTTTCTGTACCATCAGGAGTAATAGTTACTTTTACCCAATAGCCAGCCTCTGCACCTTCAGTTCCAGGATAATAGTAGATAGTAGGCGCTGATACCCCCGGATCACCTTGGTCGCCTTTATCACCTTGGTCACCCTTATCACCTTGGTCACCCTTATCGCCTTGGTCACCCTTATCGCCTTGGTCGCCTTTATCACCCTTCTCACCACGAGCAGGTTTTCCTGTATCGGCACCATCAATATACCAATTACCATTATCACCGATTGTCACAACAGAACCAGGTGCACCATCTGCACCATTAGTACCATTAGTGCCATTAGTACCATTAGTCAAATTAAATGTCTTTCCGTTACTTAAAGTTACAGTAACTCCGGTTGCAGTAGATGATACATCTGTTATAACAGCACCATCCTTAATCTGTGCTTGAAGATCACTAACAAGCTTCTCAACAGCAGTTACTCGCTGATCTAAACTGTCAATGTCGTCATCGTAGTCTTTACAAGACGTAAATGTCCCCGCAGAGCCAACCATTAAAGCCCCGAACAGGATTGCACTTAGAAATTTTTTGTTCATAATAAAAAACTTTAAATTTATAAATTTAAAAAAATAAAGAATAATAATAGTCTAATCAATAATCCTCATCTCATTATATACCGTTACTTTATAGGTAACGGAATTGTTGAATAAAAAGAAAAAAGTATGAAAAAACTCCAGGAAAAGTCTTTTATTAGTCAAATAATATGTCGAAACATGGGAGAGATTACCTATCAAACTAATTTGTAAGAAAAGAGTACATAGAATAGAGTGAGAAAGAGGAATATTTGATAAAACCCACTAAAGAAAAATACGATATTTTACTGATATACAACAACATACACGCGACACATAAGCTATAAGAAAGGAAATAGGAAAAACAACCGGAGAAAATATCCCAGGAAATTAGCTGATTATTTGTATTTCTAGAACAGTCAAATATCAGCGTTTTATAATGAAACTCTATAAAATCCGCCCCAATCTTTAGCAGACAGCAGCATGCCCTTTCACAAAAGAGATAACTTCTTGATTGGCTTGATCTATCCTTTGATTTTGAAAAGGCTTCAAATAAGTTTCCGTAACCTTGATAGATGAATGTCCCATTGCTTCTGATATGATACCCGGATGTATTTCACAATGATAAGCCATTGTTGCCCACGTATGACGAATAGTATACGTACTTAGATGGGCATGACTTCCCATCCATCTCTTCAATACAGACAATTTATAATTGAAAGCCCTCAATGCCGATTGATATTCATGATAGGCCGTTTCAGTGCCTTCAGGACTGGATAAGAAAGAGAATAAGTAAGGAGAATTCTGATCTGTATTAGCCACCATCCGAATCAACCTCATAGCCTCAGGCGTCAACGCCACCGTCAATGGTCGACCGGTTTTCCGCCGACGGTATCTCAGAATATTATCCTGAATATCCGCCTTACGCAAATACACCAGATCAACAAATGGAATTCCCCGCAGCAAAAACATAAGTGCGAATAGTATCTTTGTTTTTTGTACATCTAAAGGCAAAGTGCCATTAATGGGTACTTTCTCCGTTTCACAAAGTAAGTTACCAATATCAGAAGCATCCAAAGATCTCCTCTGATCAGCACACACACTTGTATGCACATGTCTGAAAAGCCTTGGTATGTATAAGGCATAACCATTATCTACTGCCCGGTTATAAACCGCCCGGAGCACCTTCATATAAGTAGATACCGTATTCCAGCTACATCTTCGCTGGCGCAAATAAATTTCGAAACGTTTCAAAAGGTTCGAATTCAATTTGCAGAACGGTATATCCTTATTATTAAATGCAAAGAAAGAATTCCGCGCGCTCCGGTATACATGTGCAGTGCCCCACAGGCCATTTGCACGAAGTTCCAGAATAGTGGAGGATAGCATCTCCAATAATAATTTTTGTTTCATAATTGAATGTTTTTTGAATACAATTACTCTTTTTTTAAAGAATTATAGAAAAAAGAACAGCTTTATTTGCACATTTATGGAAAAACACTTATGTTTGCACCATATTTTGTGCCGTTACCTATAAAGTAACGGCATTTTTTTAAATAAAAATATCAAATAAAAAAAGCGGGGAGAATGTTCAAAAAAACATTCTCCCCGCTTTTAAAATCTATAGATATTTCTCTATTTCTCAGGTGTTTGTTCCAGTGTTGCTACCAGAAAATCGTAGAATTTAGAAACTGTAGGAATTAATGCACGTTCATCCGGTGAATGCGGAGAACGCAGTGTAGGTCCGAAGGAAATCATATCCAAGCCCGGACAATTAGCACCAATAATACCACATTCCAAACCTGCATGGATTACTTTCACAGCAGGTTCTACTCCAAACTGTTGCTTGTAAGACAGCTTCATAGCATGTAAAATCGGAGAATCCACGTTAGGCTGCCAGCCGGAATATCCTCCACTTAGTTCTACCTTCATACCTGCCATGGCAAAACAAGCCGTCAAACTGTCTGCCAGGAATTCTTTCATCGTATCGCAAGAACTGCGTGCCAGAATACGTACTTCCGCTTTACCACCACCAATGATAACTATTGCCAGATTAGATGAAGTTTCCACGGTATCAGGCACTGTAGGAATCATACGCATCACGCCATCCTGACAAGCCATCAGCACATTAATCATATTGTCCTGAATTTCAGCAGGTACAATAGCTGCAGGAAGTTCAACCGGCTCTATCGTCAAAGTAATGCCACTTTCAATTGGAGCATATTCCGCATTGATTTGCGCCTCATATTCTTTAATATACTCTTCCAGCCCTTCCGTATCTTCCGGATTGAACACCAATACAGCACACGCTTCGCGAGGAATGGCATTACGCATATTTCCACCTTCGAAACTTGCCAGCTGAGAATCAAATTCAATCAGCACATCATGTGCCACGCGAGCCAAAAGTTTATTGGCATTACCACGTCCCTGATTTATTTCCAGACCGGAATGTCCGCCACGCAAACCTTTCAAGGTAATCTTACGGGCCACAGAATCAGCAGCGGGCGCTTCTTCCTTATATTCCAGTGTAGCCGTCAGGTCAATACCTCCGGCACAACCGATATAAAGTTCGCCTTCATCTTCCGAGTCAAGATTCAGCAAAATTTCCCCCTTCAGTGTCCCCGGTTTCAAACCGAAAGCACCATACATACCTGTTTCTTCATCCTTCGTAATCAAAGCCTCCAGCGGACCGTGCTTCAAGCCATTATCTTCCAGCACTGCCATGATAGCAGCAACACCCAGACCATTATCAGCTCCCAGAGTTGTACCTTTAGCTTTTACCCAATCGCCATCGATATAGGTTTCAATAGGATCTTTTGTAAAATCGTGAACAGTATCATTGTTCTTCTGAGGCACCATATCCATGTGTGCCTGAAGAATGACGCCTTTGCGGTTTTCCATACCCGGAGTAGCTGCCTTACGAATGATAACATTGCCTATTTCATCGACAAATGATTCCAAGCCCAAGCCTTTTCCAAAGTTTACAAGGAACTCTGTTATTTTCTCCATATGTCCGGACGGACGGGGAATTTGAGTCAGCGAATAAAAATGCTTCCACACATTCTGTGGAGCTAATTGCAAAATTGTACTCATAACGTTTAAAAGTTAGTTTTCGCAAATATACATTTTTATTCTTAAACCATGCAATAAATACTGTATGAATTAAATCTATCAAAAAAGTATACTTACATTCAACATTTTATTTTTTCTTTCTGCAATGCCTCTTTCAACATTACTTTATCCAGCAGTTTCTTCTTTGATTGGATCATACGTAATGCACACCGCCTCACCACATTCGTAATAGACCCACCGGAAAGCTCCATTTCCGCTGCCATAGTTATCAACTCTTCTGCATCCTTTCCCAACCATTTCCCAGGAAGCATATTCCGCCATAACTCAGCCCGTTGTTCCTCCGTCGGCATCGGAAAATAAATCACCGACTGGAAACGGCGGGAGAATGCCTCGTCTATATTCGAGCGTAGATTTGTAGCCAGAATAACCATGCCGGGAAAATCCTCAATCCGTTGCAGCAGGTAAGCCACTTCCTGGTTAGCATGCCGGTCATTGGATGTATTGGTGGATGTACGCTTGCCAAACAAAGCATCCGCTTCATCAAAAAACAGAATCCAGTTCCGGTTCTCGGCAAGGTCGAATACCTTTGCCAAGTTTTTTTCCGTTTCGCCGATATACTTGGATACAATCATGGACAAGTCTATCCGGTACACGTCCATCTCGTTCTTCTTGCCCAAAAGAGTCGCAGCCAATGTTTTTCCCGTACCCGGAGGCCCATAAAACAGCGAACGGTATCCAGCTTTCAGAATACGGGACAGTCCCCAATCCTCCATGACAGTCTTACCGGAGGAAATCCATACATTGATTTCTTCCAATTCGGTAGCTACCTGATAATCCAGTACCATATCTTCCCATTCCAGCTGAGTGGTAATGCGTTTGGCGGGAAAGCCGATGTTATAATCAGGTTTATATTCCTTGTCCAGCAAGACACGGCTTAGGAATTCTTCCGATACACGCAATTGCCCACTGAGAAAGGGTTCACTTTCTCCGGCACCTTCCAGACGGAGGATATTCTTTGTGTAGAACCAGTGATCCTTTTGGAAGAACCGGATCACCCCTTTCCGTTTTTCCGTATCTTCTCCGGCAAGGATAAAAGAGGCAGTCTCACCAGTTGGCAGAAAACCTCCATGTGACAAGCCTTTCCAACCGCCGAATTCCGTATATTGTCGGTCGAAGTTCTTGTTTTGTACAAAAAAGATGTCCAGTATCTGCGGACAGACATGCGGCATCAACGCCAACATGACCACCATCCGTTCGTCAAATGTCAAGTCAGGAATGCCAGTCACCTTTTCCAACCATCCGTTTACAGGTGGTTTTACTTCTTCCAGCGAGGAGTATTCACACTCCTGTTGGAAATAAAGCTGGATAGAAATAGTCAGAACTTGATTGAACCATCCGATAAATTCATTCATAGACTATTCTTTTACAAGCTATTCGCTCTGGCACCCATTACGTCTGCCTCATGTTCCAAACCTATATTGTCGTTGACCGGCATACCACCCACTTCCGTAGTAGGTTCAACACGTCCTGCCAGCTGTTGGGCTACATGCCATGCCTCATGGGGCAGATACCTCTCTTGGCCGGGTGCCACATGGATGTCCGTTCCTTGCGTATAAGCTAGTGCCTGGACAGTGGCAGGCTGTGAAGAATTATAATGTACCTTTACATCATCCATTGAAAACCCCGAAAGGCTTTCGACCCCAGCTTTCAGATTATCAGGCAGACCGGTATTATTCGGTTTCTGTTGGAATACAGTATCCGCTTTCATTTGCAAGCCCTCTTCATCGTCTTCCGCACGCTGAACAGTAGGTTCAAATTTACCCTGCAAGGTATCTTCTTCCTCATCAGACTGTAACTGGGCAGTTTTCATCTGAAATCCTTCTTCATCCTCTAAGCCAACACGTTGCAAAAGCGTGTTTACCATACGATTATCAACAAATTGTAATGCACCGCCGCCATCCTGCTTTTGCTGTATGGTACGTGCTACTTTTTCCTGATGTACTTTCTCTGCTTCCATACGATTTCTTTATTTAATATTCAATATCAGAATTCCTACTTCTCGTGCCATTTTACTTGTATATATTTCTTCAGCCACGGTAAACGTATCTGCCGGAATCCCCAGGGAACGGAATCGAGTAGAATGTCAAACGCCTTGTCGTCCACGGTAAGTACCCATTTTTCGTCCTGTTCCTCCAAGCGACCTGTACGGGTAACAAAGCTTTGCAGAAATCCTTTCATCGATGTTCCGTTCATCTTGGGCCAGTGCGCTTTTACTGCCGATAGTAAGCTGTCAGCGATTTGTTTTTCCTCGGCAGTCAGTTCCAGCCGTTTTGGCAACGGGATATGCATCGGCAACCCAACAAGCAGACGATTGAACACCAATTCTGTTTCCCAGTATTCCTTTTCTTCTTGGTAAGTGAGGTATTGTAGCAAGAATATGGCACGAATTCTTGATTTCGTATCTTTGATATCTTTCCTTGCCTCGTTCAGATAATCGAGCATACTCAGCAATCGGAGAAACCACGCAGACAGCAGACAGAGACCTGCATTATCAATAAAGAATATTTTAGGGTCAGACATCGGTTCGCCGATTAACCAATTCTTTTCCTCTTCCGGCATTAATTTTTCACTAATCATATTCACTATGTTTTTAAATTCATTTTCTGTTTTTTCTTGCAGGATAGGAAGTGATTTCACAAATGAGCGGATTTTCTCTTCCCTGCTATTGTACGCCCATTCTTCCGAAGGATTTTCAATGATATAGGTTGCCAGAGCAGTCTCTAAATGTTCCTTTTGAACCGGATAACTTATCAATATGTAATCCATAACTTGCTGCAACAGTTCTGCTTGCGAAAGAGACAGACTTGCAACCAGCCGCAGCCATTCTCCGGTATTCATCCATTCCAACCATTTATCTGTATGCAATGTATTCCGTACCACAGACTGACGAATGTAATCCAACAGTTCTTTCGGTCGGAAGAAGATATGGTTGTAGAGCATTCTTTTTCGTACACTTTCCGGCAAAGTATTGTCTGCAATCCACTCTATCGGTAATCGGGCTACGTTTTTACCGAACAGGCGGGAAATGAAATAATCTTCCATTTGTTCCGGCGTCTGTTTTTTCCAATTTGTTTCCCTTACCCATAACAGCAATACTCTGGTTATATCCGAAGTAAATATCCGATCATTAGCGAATCGGCTGAGCCAGCCTGTCAACCGCCTGAAATCATCAGGATATTCAAATCCTGCAACGGCAGACAAAAACAGACTCAATTGTCCCAGTATGGTTATATCCGATACATCGACAATCCGTTTTATCAAAACCAAATCAGCATCCTTCTCCAGCCATGCCAAAAATTTCTCCGGATACTTTTCCAAAACGGAAACAATATGATGACTGAATATGGTATTGCTTATATTCTTTTGTAACAACACATCAGCAAACTCGTCCTCCCGTACATCTTGCCATACCTCCATTTCCAAGTCAACAGCCAGATTGACCGGTAAATTCGTCCATTCCGCATCGCTTTGGAAATCAGTCTTTCCGGTATAGACAAAATACAAATGAGCCAGGAACTTTTTTACCACCTCTTTTTCCGTTAAGGATCTTCCACCTAATGTATCTCTATCTTGCATAAAGAACAGCAATGCTTCAGAAAGAGCCGTTGAAAGAAGCCTGTCATTTCCGGTAAGGAATGGAATCCCATCAGCTTTACATTGCAGCCATTCAATCGTTTCCGACAATACCGCTGCTTGACGGAAGTCCGCTTGTGCCACGCTTTGCAGAAGAAGAGGGGCTGACAAATAGGTTGCAACAAACATTACAGCCTTGCTTTCTTCGGGTTGCCTACGTAGCAGACCTACCCATTCATGTACTTTTTCGACAACCATTCTCTGTAACAACTCACGCTTACCATCTGTAGAAATGGTAGCGTCTTCCAGCCAATCGGTAAAGCCATTTCCAGCGCTCCAACGGTTTTCCAACAGTATGGGAAGGACGTCGGAATCTTTTTTGATTTGCCGTACCCATTCCTCAAACCTTACTTTTGCAGGATTCCCGTTACCGGCCTCGATAGTCATCAGCAAGTCCAGTACTGCTTCCATATCATCATATTCCTCATTCCTGGTTTCTGTCTCCCTAATACTTCCTTGAAATATCTGTTTAATGACAACCGGTATATTTTCCTTGCCAAACAATGCCATAAGAAGTAAATAAAGAATTTCTCTCGCAGTGCCCTCCATCTTAATTGACGATTGGGAAACTTTTGCCAGCCATAAAACCATCTGTATCTTCAGTCCGAATGTCCTATCCTTCAAATATGCTGAGAGGGCCTGTTCGTTAGTTACCAGCCAATCAAACAGGGATAACAATTCTGCAATATGGGATATACCGTTCATCCGCACAACCGACTGCCTGATAATTTCTTCTAAAACGGGCTCACTTATTAAAGTAAGTGTATACTCCAATACTTCATGCTCGTGCAACAACCATATGGCATTCTCTTCATTTTCTATGGATTGCTCCAAGAACAATGCCGTCATTCTACGTTTTACAAGTTCCGGTATACTCTTGTCGGCTAATATCTGTCGAAGTTTCAGAATGTCAACACGTATTTTACCATTTCCTGCATCTTGCTTCCAAACATCTTCCGACAAGTACAATTTTTCAGATAATATTTTGATAGAAGACTCATTACTACCACTTGAAATCTCCTGATAGAACTGATGCAGAAGTTGTTCGATGCATTCCGACTCCGAAAGACCGCAGTGTTCGTTTTCTATCCAAAGTAACACTGCTTTGCAAAAAATAAAGTTAAACTGAGTTTCGGAAATCCCTTTTAGCCATTCTGTTTTCGATATATGGTTCAGTAGATAGGTTCTTACCTGGTCAACCACTTCCATCGCCATGAAAGAAACGGAAGAAAGCAGACGGTTGAGAAGGTCAGTATCAACCATATTAGCTATAACACTAAGTAGAGCGTTGTCTTTGGCAGCCTCCGATTGTAACCAATCCGTCAGTATTTCCGGCTTTTCCTTTGTCAGTAGTCTGAATAAACTTCGTTTGTCCGCTATACTTTTCTGCGTATCATTTAGATATTCTGCCACCATTTCCATATCTGTAGGATATGCCGTTTGCTTCCACTCGGAATCCAGTTTCTCTTTCGGACTTTCTCCCGCCATCGGCAGACGAAGTAGAGAAAGTTGTAAAAAGATACGATACAACTCCCGGTTTAAATATCCGTCATACACAGGTGAACCGTCTGCATAGTGCGGCTGGAGGTCATAGATAGCATTTAATACATCCCTATAATAATCAGTCCCGAAGACTTCAAGCAGGAAGTTGACTGTCAGTTCTTGTTTGGAGAGGTAGAAAGAGTAGTTCCGCTTACGGATGAATGTGAGCAACCGATGGTGCAGATGACAGATAAAATCTCCTTTGCCTCCGAAGATAGCAATCCCGTTAAAGGGATAATAATTGATAAGCCATTCATACAAATAATGCCAGTATGGGGGCAGATCGACTTCAGCATGTTCTTCTGTTTCAGTTTCCATTATCCGACGGACGGACAGCGTATCGAGTAGTTCCGCCATACCTTGCAGCCTGTTATCATCAGTATCCTCATGAATGAAACGCACGGGTATACCGGGTTTCATCTCCAGAAGTATTGCAAGGAAACGACCTTTCTCGTGCAAGCCGAACGATGACATGGAAAGCAAGTCGGTATAGAGCCGAATAAGAGCCTTGTCATCACTTGTCTGCCATAACAGACGGCGCAAGGCGTGATTTTTTTTCATACAAAGAGATACGATACTCTCTGCATGAAGTGCCTGTTGTGAAACGGCCCAATCCAATTCTTCCGTCAGGCCGAAAGCACTGTCGTCCCATTCCACCTTCTGATAACCGTGTTCCAGATAGAACAGTAGATTTTCCAGGCGCGAAGCATCCGTCTTTTTCCGTTCGCTCTCTGTCGGTATGCCCCATGAAGGCAACACTTTCAGCAGTTCCGCTTTGAGGCGCCGGGGAAACTCACGGTAGAAGTCCTCCTCGGAGATACCACCCAAATCCAGTTCCAACAATTCTATTTCACGCAACACCCTGTCCTTATCCAAAGGAGAAAAGCATTCATCCACCGTTTTTTCAAAACAGTTACGGCAAAAGCCATCCCAGTCCGCATACAAGTCGTGTACGAACCGTTCGTCCGCAGCAGCGAACTCAAACGATATATGGTCAATTCGTATCATCCAATGTCTGTATTTCTACCGCTTTGCCCAGCAACTCGTATATGACTTCCAGCAATTGGGCGCTGTAATCCGCCAAGTCACTGTTGGTCAAAGCCCTCATTAATAACTTGTAACAATGTTCAAAACCTTGCATACTTATCTCATCCATCCAGTATATCCGGCCTGCCAGGTGAGCGGGAATAATAGAGCGCAATAATTCCCTGCACATCTCCCTGAAGCGCGGCGAGTGGAAACGAAGCGTCCACATCGGGAGCACAATCAGTAGCCGGAAAGGTTCCGTTTTTCTCACCAATACCGGTTCCAATACGTAAACCGTTTCACACTCCCGGTTCAATTCCAGTAAATATCTCCGCAGGATGTTCGCCAGCGTATTCAACCTCTTTTTGTCATCGGTACGTCCAAGATTGGTCCATCCGCCTTTCTCCTTATTGTGGAACACCAACAGATACTCATCCTTTTTAGCTTCTACAATCCGGTAGTTACCAAGAGAAATGCCGTGGCGGAATAAGTCGCCGCTTATTCTATTCCGGTTGAATATCGGCAATTCCGCTCTTAACTGACTATATTCTTTATGCTTTCCTTCCTCATCCGTTGCCAGTTGCTCATAAGTTACGGTCGTCACGTTCTCCGGTTCCAGTATACGTTCATCAATAAGTAGAGCATCCAGTCGGTCCGCCAGGGGGCGGTCGGGTTTCTTCTCTATCAGTTGTAGATTATGCCCGGGAAGAACATTGCCCACGGTATGTTCCTCGTTTCCGTTAATGCCCAACAACCTACAAAACCACTCCTTCACTATGGGGGCGTTATGCTCTCCCTCCGACATCGTAATGTCCCGCGCCTTTGCTCTATTTTTTATCAGATAGGCAACATGGCGCAAGAATGACATTCGCCGCCCAATCGTCTCACTCTCCATTTCACCATAGCAGTTTGACTCTTCCAACCATTCGGGCTGGCTCTCTACCCCGTACAGATGGTCAAGAAAGTCCAGATAACGACTTTTCAGTGCATAGATATTCCGAAAGGAAGAATGACAATCCATGTCTTTCTCGTCAATGGAAAGCACGTTCGGAAGTTCCTTCACCTCCTGCAATCCTTGTTGTATCGTTCGGTCATACAGTTTCAAGTATGCCTCAAAGGAAGCATGAGTTTCCTGTCCGGATGAGAGACGGTAACATGCGGGGAACTCTCCGGCTATGGGGGAATAGGTTAAAATGTTGCGGTACGTTCCTGTCATATTTCCCCAACCAATTCCTTTTATGTCGCTTTCATTCGTGCTGATACGCTTCTGAGCATAATAAAAGGTTTTCAGGTATCTTGTGAACTTCTCCATATCGACTCGCATAACAGAGCGCCCCTGATGGATACGCACTTTCAGTTCTTTCTCCATACATGGAATTTTCAAGCTGAACCCTGCGGAGAAGTCGGTCTGTGGCTTTCCATCCTTCATCAGGTAGCAGGTACTAAACGACCGGATGCCTTCCACCTGACAAAGTTTCTTATATAGCTCATATTCGGTATTCTTTTGCATGGGGATTACCACACGCACAATGCTTTCCGACCCTTCCAACCACTCTTCGGGTGACAAGCCAGAGGTTTCCAGCCCTTCCGGTGCACAGACGTACACTCCGCCGGAAAGATAATGCAAGATGGTTTCATAGAGCTTCGCCAGCACAATAGACGCATCTTTGCCCGGCTCTATCTCAAATTCTGCATGAAATTCCAATTCTGCGGACCGCACGATGATTACCTTGTCGAGGTATTCGCACAGGTTACGGTAGCTGTTGTAAATCTTCGCAACCTGCTTTACCACCGTTTTTCCGTTATCCTCTTCTTCAAAGGGGGAAAGAGCAATCTTGACAGTGTAGCCGCCAGTTGCCGCATTACATTCCACCCATACGTTTTCCAATTCCGGAATGCGGGCGAAGAACAGTCTTCGATAATCCTCCGGTGTAACAGGGGCAGTGGTATACACCTTTTCGGGTGGAAAGAGTCCGAAACGTTCAGGTTCGAAGATTCCATCTTCCCCGGTCAAGTAATCCACCGTACCGAAACCGAGCTTGTAGTCCATTTCTGTCAGCGCATAGTTGGCGATATCTGCCAGAGTCACCCCGGGATCATGGGCATTGAAATCCGTCCATACCTTTCCCGAGAGGCGGTGCACTTCTTCAAGCGTCTGCCTTTGCAGGTATGAGTACAGATTTTCGTTTTCCGCCAACTGCCTGATATAGGGTCCATTATTGTCTTTTCCCATCAGCTTATCCTTTATACATTTCCACCACTCGGCAATGTATCTCACCGGATGGGAGTTGCTTTTTGGTACGCATTTGCAGGTATATATTCTTTTCCCGCATCTGCCAACGGAAGCGGACGCTGCCCGTCCATCCCCACCAGTGCTTCTGGGGTGATTCAATTCGCTGTTGCATAAAGTTAAGCCAAAGCGCGGTAACACGTGTCAGTTGGCAAAGCCCCGTACCCTGTTCACGAAAAGAGGCATATACAGAGTATACACGGCAACCGAAACCTTCACGCGACACATCGATTGGCAGATCATGCCACTGTTTGTCGGCAGGGACAGTCAGATAGCCCTCACCGCTGGGTGTGATTCCCCCTCCGCCTGTCGTCCGGTAAGCCGTTGCGGTAATTTCTTCTTCCACCTTCAGACTACCATACAATACTATTGATTTGTCTTGCGATGCTTCCATCACCGCTTCTCCCTTCGCATTCCTGACAGTCAGCTTCTTTTCGGGTGTGACAGCGAGAGTCCATGCGGGCATATCCACTTCTGTGAGAGGTTCTTCCGTGTAAAGCCCGATATCCAAGTGACCGGCTTGTCCAGGGAAAAACGCCCATCCACTGGGGGTTCTCATCACCTGTCCATCCTCCACAATGTTCGACACGGAATCTATCAGTTCAGCAAACTGTTGTTCTGTGGGTACATCACCTTTCTGAAAGTAGCTTTTCAGCACACTTCGGTTGCGTCTGTTATTATTCATTTCCATAAACCACTATCCTATTATGAAGTTACTCCCGATTTCGGCTTTCTCTATGCCGTCGTGGGGAGAAAGAAGTTCTATTTTTATTACCGGAAGCAATACACTCCAAGGGTACTTACCTTCGAAAGTAAAGTCCACGGTATCGACATCTATACGCGGCAAACTCTTACCGTTCACTTCCAACGTGACCAGCCGCATCAGATCCTCATGATTCACCATTCGGGTATGAAGTTCCTTGTAGGAGTAACGCTGCCTAAGTATTGGAATTTCTTTTTTCCGATACCACGGTGCGATATAGTTCTGTGCCAAAACGACAAGTTGCCGGACTGCCTTGCCTTTATCCGGCACGCTGTCCCACAGGATTGCCTTGCAGTGAACATTCACACGTTCGTAAACGGGATTAATTACACGCAAAGAAGCAAACGGAGATGCATATTGCCGGACAAGCTGCTGTATTTCCGCCAGTTTCCATGCCGGAGAGAGGAAATAACGGCTGTCTTCCGCACGGCTGAATACCACCAGGCATATTTTCGATGCTCCCTTATTCTGCGGGATGGGAATGCACTGTATCTTATCCACTTCGGGGAAAAATTCCAGTATAAGATGCTCGTAGTCCTTTATCATGAGGGCACGATGACGGTTACTGATGCGTGAACTTTGTCGCACAGCCAACTCAGTTGCTGTTTCGGCAGGCTTGCCTCCGAAGCCACTCAAGGGCTGGGTGACACTTTCAATCCGTTCATCCGGTTCCTTTATACCTTGTATCGTTCCGGCAGGCAACGGAGTACCATCTCCATTTTGGGAGATGAGACGGATACAGTTTGTCCGGATACCTCGTACGGCAAGACAGGAAGACAAGTCGCCTGTCACGGCGGCACGTATCCATGCCTTGCCTTGTTTATCCATATGGCTGCCGCTTATTTTCTCCGGCAACTTGATTTCTATAAATCCGCTTTGCGTTAGTCCTAGCGTTTCTTCGGCAAGGACGGATTCTATGGTAATGGGATGCCATTCATTTCCGCTCCAATATTCCCATGCCAAAGTTACCTGCCTGCCCGGTTGCGGGTCATAGAATGGGATCTTTTCCTGAGGTAATACCATATCGAAGTACAACCGCAGGTTCTGCTCTCCCAGTGCGTGAAGTAAACCGAAATACAACAGATTTTCAGCCGGGACAGAAGGCAGAAACGGTTGCTTCTCTCCTTTAGCGATGGGGAATGGTTCTTGCCGGGATAATGCCGTAATACGACTTAGTCGAATGAACGAACGTTCCATATCACTTAAAGTCGTCTCTTCCGTAGCGATATAGGAAAGTTCTACATCCGCCATCACAGGGATAACCGGTTCGGAAGGTAAGTCTTTACGTTTCTTTTCCTTACAACCACTGTTGTGTACCATCGTTTCAGAAAATAAGGTGCGGTAGGCTTTTGTGCCAAAGCCGATGGAAGGGGCCCCCAAGGTGATACGGAAGAAACCGTCTTTGTCACGGCTGTATTCGTAAGGAACGGCAGCTTCATCGCTGGAAATGGATTGTGGCTGCACTGTAAAGCTAAATACCATCTCGGCAGGATTCAGATCTCCGTTTTCATTAAAGCTGAATAGCTTTTGCTCATCACCGCATTTTTTCCACCTGCCACCTTTCTGGTATTCGGTGGAAACTTTGAACTCGTCCGCATTGATTCCGTATTCCTTATATATTTTGTTGAATTCTGCTTCAGTTCCGGGTAGCTTCTTCCATATGCCTTTCAAACGGACTTCCTGCAAGTTTTTCAGGCTCATTTCTTCGTTACCGAAAAGAAAACAGGCGCCACACTCTGCCTGTATACCGAAGGGGTGGAAGGGCTGTGTAGTATCTACTTCACCCTGATCATTATAGAAGCTGAAGTTGCGAATACCGTTCACTTCCGTCTTTATTTCCACGCTGTCGAAAATGAGTTGTTTTGCCCACTTGTAAGAACAGCTCGCATTATCTGTCAGGATACGGATGACAGGATATTCTGTTGTTGTGCCATGCACTTCTTCCATACAGGATGCAGGAGCAACTGCATCGTATGCCAAGCTGAAGCTGAAACATAACCGACCGGATTCAATATAACACTCGCTAGTTTGCTCCATCCAGCCTTCCGCTCCGCTCAGTTGTAGGACAAAACCTTTTGTATTGTTGGGTATAGAACTATCGGCTGTAAGGTGGAAATAGATACTAATATTCCGTTCTCCTTCGTTCAACACAAACATAGGGGACTCCACTTGCCAGCCTATGCGTAATTCTTCACCATGTGTGAACAGGGTTTGGGCATCGGTTGTATCTTGAAGTTGCATCGTTTGTTTATAGAGTTCCAAAGCTCCTCCACAAGAAGGATTGGAAAAACCGTACAGTGCATCCGCTTCCACACACTGTATGGGGCTGATATATTCTTTTTTTTCAGTCCGATAGATGAGTTCTTCTCCTGTGGCATTTTGGCCGGCGGGGAATGACTCATCCTTAGGCAAGGTAAAACCTCCGAGACCTTCTGTAGGTGTGATAATGACGTAAACGTTGTCTTGTACCGCCTCCTGTGGTGCGGCATGCAGGATATCCTTACGATAGAGTTCTGGCAACGTGGCAAGGCGGCGGTTGAAAGCCTCAGCAATGCTACCATAGTTTTTCAGATAGACAATGAGCAGGGACAGTGCAGGATTCATATCGCCACTGTCCTTTATTTGATTTAGATAGTAATCGACATTCTCCTGAATAGCGGTCACAGTGCGGAGCATCCGGTAATAGTTATTGTTTCCATCTAGATCATCGGCAGACAATGACTGTTCCAAACGATCTTTCAACCAGCGGGCGGTTTCAGCGGCAAGGCTGCTGTTATTTCCTGCTTGCCAAGTGTTATGCAGATAGCTGTCCAGCCGGGTTATCCATCGGTCGATGTCATGCCGCAATTTCTGAACATAAACAGTCTGCATGGCTGTACCTTGCACATTAGCAAAGTTATTGCCATAGTCCGACAACTTCTTACGGACAATGTCGACAAATACGGTCAGCACCTGATTCTCCAGTAGGGGGCGCAATATGTCCTCCTCTCCGTCACCATAGCGTGGAGAAGCACCTGCCTTGATCAAACGATGTAATAGCCTATTCCAGTCGCTTTCCAGTACCGGAAAGTCGTCCAGCTCTGCACAGTCTGTTTCAAAGTCCATGCAGAGCATACCTTTCAGTTCATATGGCATTCTTTCTATCATCATTTCGTCCTCTTAAACTATACAGTAAAACCCGTTCAGGCTGGTTCCCATTTACTCCAACTCCCATTTAGCCTATATATATCATATCACCATCACCTCCAATAACCACTTATCTCCCGCACTATCTGCAACTATACAGATAGCTTAGTTATCTCTCACCTGCGCTCACAATCGCATAAAGATGATTGCTCATCAACACCCACACATAAACTTTCAGACCTATCTTCGTTCAATCTTTGCATTCAATCGAATTTACGACCCGACTTACATTGTTTGTTTTTACTATATTATTTCAGATCAAAAATCCTGACGCCAATGACCATCAAATTACAAACTCACCAAGACGGACATTTAACGCTACAGGAAAACCTCAGTATAAAAGAACAAACTCATTATTATATATTCTGACTTCATATTCAGTATTATCCATGCTAATATCTGAGAGATCCAGTCACTATTTTATGTTCCTCTTGTCGTCAACTTGCAAATGTAGGGCTACATATTATTTTTATCAGATTAAAAATCTGACGGAACAAGCCTTACCTGCTTAATAATATTTACAACATATCAAACATTACTTCCAGATAAATAAATATGCTTGTAATCAGATCAATAACATCCTCTGTAATAGACAAGTTAAATTACAGGATAAAATGTATCATCAGTTCTTCTTACTACTATTTGGCTCTCTAAGGTCCTATTACTACCAATTAGCGTAGAGTAGTCCAGTTCTCTATTTAATCTGCCTAAAGTCCAAGTTGCAGGAAAAAACGTAGACTCTTCATTTTTCCATTTTTCACCATTAGACCAATATGCTCTCCAAGGCATATAGTCCTTCTTTATGCTCCCTATATCTTCAAGAGGACCATCTTTTTGACGAGAAAAAAGCAACTCGTTTTTGCCCCATTTTTCTTGCATGGATATTAACAAATGCCCTCCTACTAACTTCTCATTTGAATTTACCTCACCTGCAAGATGTGGAAAACAATTAAAATACTCACTTAACTCTTCTGTTTTGGTAGGAGCTATATCTGAATTAAGATATGAAATTATGTCGTTAATTAAAGAATTATATTGCTTTATTGAATTGGCTGATATTGGTAGTCCATCTCGTACAAGTTGTGCTAGTCTCCTTACTCGTAATTCTTTTATCATTGGATGTCCGCGAGTTTGATACCAAACTTCTTCTCTATTTTTAATATATTTCATGATATCCAAAGTATTGCTTAGGTAATACCCCTTGTTATAATTATCAATACCTATACAAAGATTATTCCATTGATCATCAAGCCAATCTTTTGTCTTGGGATATACAACTCTTTGAATTATAGAATTATAACAACTTATCTGATTATCTATTGTTGCTTGCAAAACCTTTCTTTCTGCATTTATACCACAAGTTTGTTTGTTGACAGACCGTATTGTTCTTTTTTGCATCATACTACTCCCTCGTTTATCCCCCATTCGAAATTGCTGCGTTCTTTTCCCATCGACTTGGCGTAATACCCGACTGATGATGTCTTTATGTCGTTGATCTGTATACATAGTTGCTCATTTTTAATGTTGTTGCTATTTTATCTGTTTACCTCGCTTATTGCATATGAGGTACGTTTTATAGGAAAAGTAAAATACTTCATACTCGCAATCTATTAGTAAATATTATAAGTCATTATTAAATCCACACATCATGCATCATATACTTGTCCCTTCATTAAAATAGAACGGATAAACCATATTACTTCGATTGTTCGTCCTCACAATGGTATATACCAGTTTTACCAGTAACACTCCTTCCTCCTCCTTTTTTTCAAAAGAAACTTCCTCCAGCGTGATACGCGGTTCAAAAAGCATAACTGCCCTTGTGATGTCATTTCGCATCTGCGTTACTATTTCCGTATCCATCACCTCAAAAGTATACTTACGGAGCGGACAACCATAGTCATAGCGGTTTACCCGTTCGCCGGGCGATGTACTCAACAGAACATACAAGCTTTGCTCAATATCCTGCTCATAAGCCACCATATCTACACCGTCTTCTGTCAGCGTAGGCGGAAAGCTCCAGCCTTTGCCCAAAAAGGCATCGTTGTCTAATATAGTGTTCTTTTCGCTCATATTCTTTATCCTCCTATCATCACTGTTGGACATCCAATGACTATTGTGCCACCATGTGCGGTGCTGTCACCCATACGAGCTGCAGGTCTGCCACCTATCATTACAGTGGATGAACCTTTTACTATTGTATCCGGAGGTCCCACGCAGACGCACATATCGCCTACGACGGCTGCCGGCATTTTCCCTATCAAAACATTCTGCACACATGGACCGGTTATCGGTCCGCCCACATGCGGTATCGGCGAGGGAAACGCCGGGGTTTGCATGGGGCAGGTGTGCATATCAGTTATTCTTGCTGCTGGAGGCATAGTTTTCAAATTAAAAGTTATAAATTAAAAATCCGTTTCCTAATTGTCAATTAGTTTATCATGACCATTGCACCTTTGACGGTAGTTTGGCCCGAAGCTGAAAGTTCCGCTGTGGCATTGCCTTTAACGGTTGCTCCCACTTTAGCCTGCACTTTCACGTTCAGCCCTTCCAGACTGACATCCTGCTTGGCGGTGGCGCTGATTTTTGAAGTGGCATCCATTGTGATGGCACCTTTCGCTTTCAGTCTGATATCTTTTGCCGACGAAAGGGAAATACCACTGCTATCCATCACAATCTCATTCTTGTGCTGGTCGGTCAACTTAATATGCTTGTCGTCATCACTGATTTCCACTGTGTTTTTTCCAGGAGTAGAAACCGTTATCACCTTCTTTTCCTCATTGAATTCTATCCGCATCTTCTCACGGGTGACAATGGCTTTCGTATTATTTTTCGCCTCGTATTCATAAGGCGGTTTGTGCTTTGCACCATACACCCCACCCAATATGATAGGATGTCCGGGGTCTTCATTCATAAAGCCCACCACCACTTCATCATTCGGTTCGGGCAGGAAGAAGTTACCTGATGCATTTGTGGCATACATAGTGGAGAGCCTTGCCCAAAGCAGTTTGTTCTTTCCATCCATCCATGGCAATTCTATCTGGATACGGCATTCTTTCAGCGGATCGCCGTCCAGTTTCGTCACTACCGCCGCATGGAGTCCCTGCAAACCGGGCAGAAAGCCGGAAGCGGAAGGGCATACCACATCAGTTTCATCAGTAATGTTCAGAGATGAAACACCTGCACCCGCTTCGGTTATCCATTCGTTGTTCTCGATAGTATGCGTCACTGATCCGACAAACAGATTGCCGTTGAATCGTTTACCCAAGCCTTTCAGTTCGATGATGCAACCGGGTACCACCTTGGCGGAACCATAAAAGCTGCATGATCCTTGATAACGTGCCAATCCAGCTTTCAGTGCCATACCATCCGCCCATTGTTTCAACGCTTTTTCGTCTGTAGGCGCATCGGTTTGCAACAGAAAGCTATCACCCGTGGCAATACTCTTCGGCTGCAAGTCACCCTGCTTGTTGAGCGAGGGGGAGGTAGCGGACACTTTCACAGCTTTCTGTGTAACTGGATCCCACGACATCGCTTCATATTTCGTAAACTGGTCGTTAGCGGATAGTTCGAGGTCAAAAGCAGTCAGGTCAACACCACAAGTTACAGTCAGTACAGGCGACGCACTCACATCGGGCTTCTTCACCTTTATCTTACTACCATCAGTGAAGACAAACAAGCCGTTGGCATCGGCACGCGAAAGGGCAAAGTCCCAATCGGAACAATAATACTGTACCAGCGTGGGGTGCTGATAGGTTGTGGAATCTACTTCCACACTACCGTAGGCAGACAATACTTCCTTAATGATGTCACAGTCCTTCCTCTTCTCAAAAATGCAATTCTTACGTCCTTGCGTGGCGGAATAGGCATAGTCACGACACTCCACCAACATATAGGAACGAAAATCCTTATCAATGATAATGCGTAACCCGATAATCACTCCATCGAACAGCGTATCTTCCTTTTCCGTATCGCCTGCGTCCAGACGGATAGCATTGCCCGGTTTGAAAAGGTCGGCATCACTCTCGTCAAAGGTCTGATTGCCTATATTTCCGGCATTAAACTTCAATGTTGCTTTGCCAATACGGTTCAGTTCCTGATGCACCGTAGCGGCAACTAAAGCATACTCATCTTTCAGTTTGCTTCCGTTACAATAAACGGAACAAGCTAGTACGCGGTCTTTGTGTACAGAAGGCGATTCAGCCATAATCTCAATTATTTTTTTAACATCGGCAACAGGATTTTTGTACCACTGGGCACGCTCCTGTAACCGTTCAGGTTATTAAATCGGGCAACTTCGCCCACGAGGAGCGGGTCACCATAAACTTCATTACATAGGGCTGCCAGTGTTTGCCCTTCCTTTAGCGTAACCAACCGGGATACATCGGGCGAACGTTTTGGAAATCGTTTGTTTTCCTCCTTCTGGCTGCAATAGCCCGTCAGTGTCACTTTCAATTCGGCGCGGAGAGGTATGCCATCCAAGTCGAACAAAGTATATTCCGTTTCAAGCGTCTTGAGTTGCCCGAAAAAAAGAATGTCGCCATATTGCACCTTAACGAACGAAGGACGATGCCCTTCACTATTATAGCAATAGAGTCGCTGTTCCAGATCGTTCACCACATCATGAACGGGTTTCTTCCCACAATCGTCCTCCATGGCATTGGTCATATCGAGCAAGCACTCAAAGTAAAGGGTTTCCGGACGATAACGCACATACACGTTCGACCCGTTCAGGCTCCCCAACTGCTTATCCTCCGCATATCGGACTCCTTTCGTGAACTTCACCTTGTCCGGATTGATGGGAAGTTCCAGTGCAGATTTATATTCGCTGTTGAAATTCTCATCCGTATAGGCTACTATGGTCATCCGTCCCATTTTGTCTTACTTCTATGCATTACTAACGTTCATTCTTCTTTCTCTGCCACCGCCGGGTGGCAGGCCGGACACTATCTTCGGCATCCAGTCTGTCCCTTACGCGGTTTCCAACCTTTCGGATAAGCTCTTCCGAAATTTCCGTCTCGGCAACGATTCGTTTTTCAACAACAGTCCGGATACGTATTTCTTTTATAACAACAGGCATAATTTCTACAGTTTACGTTCCAACCGATTACAATTCAAAATAACAGTTTCCATTGCAAGTCCACTTCTTGCGGCATCCAATCCACTGAGCGAGCATCCTACCGGATAACAATGCGAACACAGCCAAGCTGCAACCGGAACATTGGCCTGACTTTGTAGCGTAACGACCATATCCAGAGCTACAATTTGATCTTTGGCATTTTTCATGTTCAAACTGTCACAACAGTCGTTCACCCAGAGTTCAAACGGTGCAACTAAAGGCACAAGCGGTGATTTCAAAGTTATTTTGCCGTATTTGATTGCTTTGGGCAATTCTTGGGCAGTATTCTCCGACCCCGTCTGTGCCTGTTTCTCATAGTTCCACCCTAAACCGCTGACTTCTGTAAACGAGGCGTAAAACAGTGAGACAAGTCTCTCCATAAAACACACCCGAAAATAGAATTCATAGGGCGGCAGAAATTTCCATGCAAGGTTCTCAATCATAATCTATAGAAATTATTCAGTAATCTGTATTCCTTCATGTGCCAGAATCAATGTTTCCATAGCTACTGAATTACCATCGGCCTTGAAACCTTCCACCGTAATCTTCTTCGGCCAAGCATTTATCAATGACCAGGTCTTTACGGCTGAATGCGACTCATCCAGCAAACTGATGGTTACGTTTTCGCGTTGGATGATATTCATGTTCACATTGCCAATCCATTTCCATAGTTGGGAGTCAGAAACGAACATGCCTTTTTTCAAGGTAATGTCACTCACTTTCTTTAAGCCGGGCATCTTCAACTTCGTGAAATCATTACTGTCACCGGCACGATAGGTGATTTCTTCGAATTCGGTTTCAAGGCCCGATACTTCACTGAAAGATATTTCACCCACACTTCCCAATGTCACTTTGAAATGAAAACTCGGTAACGGCCACATCTTAGTGTCCTGACTCTGTGCTGATCCATTATCTGCCATAATATTCTATTTTTTAATTGTTAATTTTCATTTTTTTATTATTCTCAGCTCTTCTGCGCCTGCTGTTGGAAAGTGATTTCGATAAACTCTGCCGGGTGAACAACAGCTACCAGCACTGTGATACGCATAATCCCTTCCAAAATATCATCACTTGTCATGGTATCACCCAGGCCGACATGTACTTCGTAGGCATCTTCAGGTGTTGAGCCCGCAAGTCCCCCACGTTTCCATACACTACGCAGGAAATTCTCAATCATGCACTTCATGTTGATCCATGTATTGGCATCGTTCGGTTCGAACACATAGGTACGAGCGGCATTCTTTATCGACTGTTCCAGAAAAATCATCGTGCGACGCACATTGATGTAACGCCAGTCCTGCGAATTGCCGTCCAGTGTACGGGCACCCCATACCTTGATACCTTCGCCGGGGAAGGTACGGATGGCATTAATAGCCTTTCCGGTCATCGGCATATTCAATACTTCCTGGTCTTTGCCCGTAATAGGAACAGCAGGCTTGTTCACGTAGTTCAAAGATACATTGGCTGGGGCTTTCCACACGCCACGTGTATTGTCTACCATCGTATAAACTCCAGCCATTGCAGCCGAGGGAGGCAGCAGGTTCAAATAGTCTTTCACTTTCTTCGCCAGCGACTTATATTGCGGCCAGTTCTGCAACAAGGCATTATGAAGATCGGTCTTAACTTGTTGAATATCGTCCGCTTTCAGTTCCTTACCAGCTGCATCTTTCGATGTGCTTATCATAGTAATACACTTTTTGATATACTCGTCCACCTTCGAATCACCACTAAAGGTGCTTGGAGTGGTTTCTGCATTATAGTTCCAGACCAGCACTCTACTATCAATGTCAGCATCCGATAACACCGAGGTTTCCAGCCAGGGATAATAGGCTGCCGCGTATTGCAGGTTTGTAGTGCCTATACCTGTCCCAAACGAATCCGATATATCCTCTGTCTTAGCGCCCGCTTCCATTGGCACATCCAACAAGGCAAAATATTTTTGCTTGTCGCACAACTCCTTCAGCAAATCGGTATAAACATTCATGCAGTTGGCCGAGTTTACCGCTTCCGGCACTACTACCATTGTGATGTCCTGTTCTTTTTTGATATTGGCAAACACTGTGTCCTTATTGGCCGAATACAACTCACAAAAATCAGCGTTATATCCACCCAATGAAACTACATAGCACGTTCCGCCGCCATTGGCGAAAAACAGCACCATATGATAATACAAGGTACAAATATGCCCCAGTACTCCGCATTTCAAAGCCGTTTTCTTTTCACTATCAGGAAAACAAAACAAAAATTTATCCTTGTCATCCGCCTTAATATCTTCAGAGGAAAGCATGAACTGAGGTGTAGGTGCACCTCCGAAATACGTGTTGTACTCCGTCATTGATGAAATTCGTACCGGCTTATTCAGCAAAGATGAGGTTCCATCCAGAGCTACCTCTGTAAGTCCGATAAAGACCGGAACAGCGGTTTCAACTTCCACTATGGAATTACCGAAGGCATTCTTCTCTTTGATGTAAACACCGGGGGTCTTATATTCTCCCATGATTCTTATAATTTAAAGTTCAACAATCAGTTATCAACTCTTTTGCGCCTGCTGTTGGAATGTTATCTCAATGAACTCGGCAGGATGAGTAACAGCCACAAGTACTGTAATGCGCATGATACCATCCAATATATCTTCAGCAGTCATGGTATCACCCAAGCCTATATGCACCTCGAAGGCATCTTCAGGTGTCGCGCCCGCCAGTCCGCCACGTTTCCATACACTCCGCAAGAAACTATCTATCATGCACTTCATGTTGATCCATGTACCTGCATCATTCGGCTCAAATACATAAGCGCGGGCAGCATTCTTTATCGATTCTTCCAGGAATAGCAAGGTACGGCGTACATTCACGTACCTCCAATCCAAGGAATTTCCATCCAATGTACGTGCTCCCCATACTTTGACACCTTCGCCACGGAACAGGCGTATCACATTAACGGCTTTTCCATGAATAGGGACGTTCAGTTCGGCCTGCTGCTCGTCGTCAATGTCTTCCACCGTACTGCCCACATAGTTCAATGTTACATTAGCAGGAGCTTTCCATACACCGCGACTATTATCCACCATAGTGTAAATACCTGCCATAGCAGCAGACGGAGGAAACAGATTCAAGTTTTTCAGCACACCTTTTATAGCCTGCTTGTAAACGGATGAGACATTGTACAACGCTTGATGGAGCGCCTGTTTATCTACATTATTAGGAAATAGCCATACTACCTTCACATTCTTTTTTATGACTTTTTCATTCCCAGCCTCCTTGATGTCTTTTATACTTTCTATCCGACCTATTACTTTTGTTTTTTCCGTGTCACTGTCAGCATAAATATCACCCTCAACAACTTCTTCAAGTTTGAAAGTATGACCGTTCTTTACTACATTTTCTTTTATTTCAAACTCCTCAACAAAAAGGGATTCCACTATCTCAGCAAAACCTGCATCTAGCTGTGTCCTGTGAATGTATGCATTATCAGTCCATGTAAACATATCACCCTTCAAGTCTCGCTCTCCCACTATCGAAGTATTCAGCCAAGGGAAATAGGCTGCACCGTAGGAGAGGAAGCTGGAACCTATATTATCACAAAAGAAATTTACTTGGTCTTCTATTTTTGTCTTCTCATTCGCTTTCGGATAGATATCAAGCAGCGCGAAACGGTTTTTCATTGTGTTACCACAATGAGAAAGCATCTGTTGCTGAATATCCTTAAACTCTTCGCTACTACTCAGATTCACAGCTTCAGGTATGGCCACCAGCGTAATCTCCTGTTCAAGCGTCAGCTTTCCCAATCCAGTGATCATAGAGTCCTTTTTCAATGCATCCTTATAACTGCCCACTGAAACAATGTAACATGCACCACCACCGTTAGCAAAGAACAGCATCATGTTGTAGTATAATGTATAACTATTCTTCCCTTCAATACAGAGTGAGCCATCCTTTATATCTACCTCGAACTTCAAGTCAGGCCCTCCACCGAAATACTGTATATACTCCGTCATCGACGAAATTTTCCACGGCACATTCGTCAGGTCATCATTCCCATTCACAGCCCGCTCGGTATAGCCGATAAAAGCCGGAATAGCGGTTGGCGCTTCCACCACCGAGTTCGGAAAGGCGTTCTTCTCTATGATATAAACGCCGGGAGTTTTCATGCTTCCCATAATTATTAGTTTTAAAATTTACAATTATTGTTCTTTAATATAGCATACCTCTCTTAGGGTATGCGGAGAATCCGACTGGAATTTCCCTATTTGCGGTGGTGAGATGAACCGGCTTTCCAACATTCTGCCGATGTAAAGCTGCATCGTTATGTCGTACCGTTCCTTCACCTTAATCCGCCCAGTAGAAGCCAGTCTCCAAACATTGGTTCCCAGGCTTGTTTTCTCACACTTTTCCGGCGGACCGAAAGCCACTATGTTTTCGCGAGCCCGCAAGATGAGGTCTTTTCCCCGCATGTCATTCTCATCCTTAAATACACACAGATACTCCCAATAATAAGCATAGGAACAAAACCGGATAGTGAATTTCAGACAACAACTTTCCTGCAACTGCCTTATTTCTTGTTTTATAGCCTCGAACTGTACACAGTTTTCTTCCCGGCCCTCTCCCAGTTGCTCTACTTTCGTATAGAGTATTCGTAACCTCTCCGACACCGTTTCTACCGGTTTCATCGCAATCCGGCAAAACTCATTTTTCAGCTTCTGCCCGTTCGTTTCCTTTCTCCATACAAAGTCGTCATTCACTTCCACCAATCCGTTTTCCATGTTGAATTTATAAAAGCTGTCAGGATCATATCCGTCGCTCTCTATCTGTTGCAGAAAACAAGGGTCCTTCACAATCATAGATAACTCCAGTACATCCTTATCTGCAAATCCTGAAGCATCATCGGACATGATCCATTGCCACTCATTTCCACGACTTTGTCTCAACATCACTCCTCGCTGTTTCATCAACTTTTTGGTTTCGGGTGTCGGTTCCAAGCTTACAAAGCTGTTTACGGGCGGATTGTAATAATTATGTTCGATACGTATCGTAGCTATGTTTATATATCGGCTCATCTGTTTTTTCTCCTTTCTATTTTGTTACGCTGACCGACGGTTCACGGGCAATACCACCACTGCTGACGGCTTCCTCCGCATCCACCGCAAGCCTGCGCAGCTTGCACATCACCGACGGATAATATTGTCCGCCCAGTGTGGTCCAGATATTATTAATATCCTGTGCCGAAAGTGTGACGATCTCTACCGTATATTTCTGCCCGTCCAGTTCAAAATAGGGATGCGACTGGATAAAAAGTAACGATTCGTACAGTACGGAAAGCTACTCGGCGTATCGTTTCTCGTCATATACAGCAGCAAGCATCAAGTCGAGGTTCAGCAATAACGGCGCAAACGTCCGCATATAGTCCGAACTATTTCGATTGATACCTGCCGAGATGCCTCCTGCCGTTTCACGCTCAATGTTGACAAGTGAAACAATCAGTTTGCAAGGCTTTTCGCCCGCACTACTACCAATGAATCCTACTTCTGCCATACCTTCGGGCTGCGGGAACTTATGGTGCAAGTACTCGTCCAGAGAGGCTGCATAATATGTAAGGATTCGCCTTATCATTATTCTTCGAAATGGAGGTCATTGATACGGTTACACCAGCCACGTCTGTATTTCTCGTTCGTTGGGCGGCTCTTGCAGATACGGTCAATGTAATCCAAGCGTGCCCGTCTTATCCTGTCAAAGAGTTCGTCCTGTAAAGGATAGTTATTGACAGCGGCAAGGGTATTTTTTCCCACAATGCCGTCGGCTGTAACTTCAAGCAGTTCTTGTGGTATCGCAATACCGTAGTTTCCCGAAGCCCATACCCAGTCTACCAAAATATTGGCAACAGATTGATTTTTTATCTGGTCGGCTTTCCACTTATCCCAATACAGACTTTTCAGGACATCAATCCACTCATCATTCGATAGATGTTTCAAATCGTCTACTGTAGGTTCGGGGAGTCCTTTCCGTTTGCGATATACCCTGTAGGTTGCTATAGTAATACCCATATTGGTTGCTCCTCCCAAATCATCGGGATCATTTACGAAACCACCCTCCCACTTCAGGATGAATGGTGCTAATTTCTTGACATCTGCCATAATACTTTTTTTTAGTTTAACTATTGATTTATTAATGATAAAGGAAATTATAAAGAATTCTTAAACTCGCACTTCCATCGCTACAACTCCTAAATTATCAGATAATCCAGCTCCATATCTTCCTTCAAGGTCATCATTTATACAGAATTCAAGATCGCCATCGCATGTAGCTACTCCATTCCACTGAGTACCAACTCTGAACATTGAATTTCCAATACGGCCGATTAATTCACCTTCATATCCTCCAGGATAAGTATAACCGGGTTTAGCAATCATCCTGGGATCTCCCTCAGTAGTACACGGACGGGATTCCCGTGAAAATGTCCATCTGCCAACCATATAGTCAATGTGTACTCTTTGGCCTTTTTTTACTCTTATACCAGAATTTTGCCAAGGTATATTCGGTCTGATTTGCACAATCTTTCTGATATTGGAAGAAGGAGTAACTTCAGGAGCCGGAACAGGTTCCGAAGCTGAAGCAGAATCATATACCCGTACTCCGGGAGTTATTGTACCTTCATTAACCTGCACAGTACCACAGGTTCCTGCATCACCCGGTCCAATATCCCAAATGCCTTTGTCATGTTTAGCCGTAACTTTTCCTCCTGTGATCGTTATATTTCCACATTTACTTTTTCGCCCGGCATATTGTCCGGCACCACCTATTCCGGCAGATCCGGCACGCCAGGAGGTTTCGTGCTGATAACCTGCATAAGCTTCTATAGTTCCCCCTTCGATAATTATATCACCACATTCGGTAGCATATCCGCATCCTATGCCGGCAGCACCTTCTCCACCATATGCAATCAAGGCACCATCACCTTTAATTGTCAAAACAGAGTTCTGCCTGGTTTGAATAGCAGCCATTTCACGTCCACTTTGCAAAATGTTCTTTCCTTCAAGAACCACAGTGATATAACAATCTTCTGCAATATGGAATGCAACTCCCATATTTCCCGGGTCGCATAAATTGGCACCACGTAAAACAATCGTCGCATTAGTTTTTGCAGATACCGTAATTCCATGTTGCAGGTTCGTACCTGTAACAACATATACTCCCTCCTTCGAAATACGAACAAAATTCGATTCTTTTCCCATGTCTATTCTTTCATAATAAATAGGCTCCGGATTATTTTTAGTTTCCATAATATAAAAGTATTAATTAATAATAGTAGTTATCTACTGTTCAAAAGTAGAGGAAAAAAAGGCAATATACATTTCGAATTCAGTATTTTGATTTACGAATTGTGCAATAAACTATTTATCAATATTTTAAATCATAAAAAGAGACTATAATTCAAACTGTTTTTTACGTTTTAGTGTTAATTTTGACGAATTAGCAAGAACATATATCATCCCGCAACTGTTGCTTCCCTTTACTCGCTACCACAAACTTCTCCTATTACTCATTATTTCCCATATATCAAAGAGCGTTTTTTTGCTTTTTATTCAATCGGATTTGTAATCCTTACGCTCATGGGAACAAATGGAAGAATGATTTTAATCTGTCCCAATATCCCAATCTGTAGTATCTTGTTTTTTATCATTTTCTTGATTATCATAGGCAAATTTAGCGAACCTACCCATTAACATGTTGGTATATTAAAAATCCGATGGAGTTTTGACTAATTTTCCCTCTCCATCAATCTCAAACAATGTTGTTTTTTCAAGGCATCCATTTATAGATTTCGCATCTTCCTCAAGACTAGAATTCCACGGCTTCGATCCTGTATGATTCAAATTATAATATGCCCCTGAAATCTGTTCGAGTCCATTTATATGGATTACAGATTCCGTATACTGGACCTCTTTAGAACCAACAGGTACAGAAGCATTGACTTTTAATTCATCTTCTACTCTTTTTAAATCCTCCTCATTTTCTACAAGCAGATCTTTATTTCCCGTACGTTTAAAATATAGTTTCAAAAGTTTTTTCACTGTATTCTGTCGTTGTTCGCCCTTTTCTTCTTTATATTTATATTGGTCTTTATCAGTCTGCTCATCATACCATCTCTCAAAAACTACAATATTAGGGTTATCGGTATTACCATCTCCCTTGAAATTACATAGAACACTATCATTAGCCTCTGAAATTTCAATAACATATCCCACAGGTGCATAGTACTGCTTTTGACCTTCATTATATCTGGATGCTGAAAGAATAGCTCCTCCTAAATATTCAGATACATGCTTGTCATAACCTCCGTCTGGACCGTCGCTTTTAGGCTCTTCAGGTTCTTTGTTTAAGCGATCTATATCAGCATTAATTTTCTCTTCTTCAATAATCCCTCTGATATAAGTAGTACATTGAATGGGATGCAATTTCTGCATAAATTCAGCCTGACTTCTTCTTTCCCGATTATCTCTCATCCGAAACTGCTGGGCTTTTTTCCCGTCCGGCTGCTGGAGTATCCGACTGGTAGATTCTTTACATTGCTTAGCTACATACATAATCACTTGAATTTAGTTTTTATTACATGAGGGCTTCCTCTCGGTTCAGAGCGGAAGGAAACAGTCTCAATGCTTTACCCTAACATGAGCTACACTTATGGTGATGGTATCACTTACCTTAAATGCTTTTCTAACCATAAAGTACCTGTTTTAAAATCCAATAGTAGTTATCTACTGTTCAAAAGTAGAGGAAAAAAAGGCAATATACATTTCGAATTCAGTATTTTGATTTACGAATTGTGCAATAAACTATTTATCAATATTTTAAATCATAAAAAGAGACTATAATTCAAACTGTTTTTTTTACGTTTTAGTGTTAATTTTGACGAATTAGCAAAGACAAATATCACCCCGAAATCAAAAAAACGGTGAGATATAGTCCATCAAACCATATTCCCACCGTTCATTTTTTAATCACGATACTTTTATTACATATTCATCGCATTAGCTCCCAAAGCTCCTAATATAGCCGAAGCCACTGCTATTACAATTTTCAGAATCTTATTCCAAACCGTTTTTTTTCATGTCATTTTGTGTTTTTAATCATAAGCTTCAGAACCTATCCCAAAGGATTCTCATCGAGGCCTCCGCCGCCACCGGTATTTCCTCCGTTACCATCATCGGAACCTTCATTTCCATCAGTAGCAGTTCCACCCGTCCACTTTTCAAATTCAACGCCTTGCCACAATGTACGTGTAGTTCCCAATGCCGCCGGACGCGTATATTCGGGAGTAAACATAAAATGCAGGGATGTCACCTGATTCGGATTCACATCCTTCTCATTATCCACCCCTTTACCGCGTGTCCGCGCAATCACGGTAAATGTCCCCAAACCATCCAGACGAACAGTACGGCTGTTTAACAATTGCATCCGCATCACTGACATCAGGTTTCTGATTACGTTGTGCACATCACCCGGCGTTGCCGAGCACTTCTCTGCTACCATCTCCCCCAACTGCTGTAAACTTACAGCACGTCCTACTTTCTTCAATGTCAGGTGCCATTGCTTAACACCGGCTTTCGTTTTCAACTGCGATTGTCTCGCATAATACAATAAAGGCATGATCTTCCTCCTTTTACATTTTAGTTCAACTTCGTTTTACTTATTCTTGTGTTGGCCAACGATGCAAAGGTGAGGATATATTCAGGAATAGCCAAAGAAAAAAGGATAACCAAGACGGTTATTTCAGAGTTTATCATAAAGTACTATGGATAAGATGTTTATCTACAACAAATACAGAGCATAAACCTATTATCATAATAAAAAATAGCCGAAGCCACTCTTTAATTATAGAGCATCCGGCATTATATCATAAAAAAGGCGTTTTTAAAACGTCCTGCATTTTTACGGATTAAAATAGTTCAAGTTTAATTCACGAGGTAAAAAGAAACCTTTAATACAATTCGGATTACGGATACAAATCTGAATATGATTCTTTTCAGTAAAACCAGCTTCCGGATAAAGCTTATCACCTTCCCAAAACACACCCTTCACAGAATCAAATGACCGTTCTTTAGCATCCTCATTTATTTGGTGTGCAATCTCTATTACAGCACAATCCAGTCTCCTCATTAACTTATCCGTAGATTTACCGACATCAACATTTTGAGGTAGATTAATCCCCATGAGGTTACAAGCATCTACTAATGCATTATATGCTTCTTTCAATTCCCCTAAATACAGCGAATCGGTCAAGTCCATACAATACCCCAAATCAATAACAGCCCCTATAACAGCCGGTTCTGTAACAGAAAGACTCCCTCTTTTGAGCATTTCATAGGCATATTGTAATGCACGAGTTTCATTATTCTCCCAAAAATAGATGCCGTGTCCTAGTCAATCATAATCATTGGTGCTCGCAATAAGATTATCTTCACCTACAATAACTTTATTTACAACAGACTTATCACAACCATGAAATCCTATAACCAGATTAGAACGTCTGGAATATAAAGTTTCTTTCATTTATATATTTTATTCAGAGTACCTGATTTATTAACAATACCGGCTCTTACTAAAAAAGCTCTGGCATTTTCTTTATTAGTTGTAATTTTTTTCACAACTTCAGCTCTACGTTCAGAGCGTGTTTTACTTTTTTTCAATGTAACCATCACCTACCTCCTTCCTTATTACTAATGCAAAGATAACATTTTATATTGTCTTTGTGTCCGTTTTAGATTTATTTTATATCACAATTAAGCAAAACAACCGGAACCACTCCTTATTACGAAGTAATCCCGGGTGCTGCCTAAAACAAAATAACCGCTGTTACCTGTCGTTTCTTTTAATGCCCCCTCTTACGTACTATCAATGGTGCTCCAAGTTCCTCCCTCTCCAGTACTTCCAAAAATCCACTTTGTTCCAATTCAAAAAGAGCGGGATATACCCGTAACTTTTCAGCACCGGAGTTCTGAATAATCTCTTCCACGGGAAGACCTTCAGGAAAAGAAGCAATATAATCGATGATTCGCTGGGTATCGATAATCTTATAATTCACATCCATCAATTTGCCCCGTTATTATTCTGTCACTTGGCTCTTGATATATAGCTTCTTTACAAACCGCATATCATGTGTCACCATAATCTTTACTAATTCAGAAAAACTCGTTTTTATCGGATTCCAACCAAGTAACGTTTTCGCTTTTGTCGGATCACCCAACAACTGTTCAACTTCACAAGGACGGAAATACTTAGGATCAACCTCAACCAATGATTTACCAGTCTTTACATCAATTCCTTTTTCACTCACACCTTCACCTTCCCAACGTAGTTCAATGCCAACCTCTTTAAAAGCTAAAGTTGCGAACTCACGAACCGTATGCATCTCCCCGGTAGCTATCACAAAATCCTCTGGAATGTCATGCTGTAGAATCAACCACATACATTCCACATAATCCTTTGCATACCCCCAGTCACGGAGCGAATTCAGATTACCCAAATATAATTTATCTTGAAAGCCTTGAGCTATACGGGCAACAGCAAGCGTTATCTTTCTCGTCACGAATGTTTCGCCTCTACGCTCGCTCTCATGATTAAACAAGATTCCATTTACAGCAAACATTCCATAACTCTCCCGATAATTTTTAGTAATCCAGAATCCATATTGTTTTGCTACTCCATAAGGACTACGAGGATAGAAAGGGGTTGTCTCTTTTTGAGGAACTTCCTGCACTTTCCCGAACAGTTCAGAGGTAGAAGCCTGATATATCTTTGTCTTTTTCTCCAAACCAAGAATACGCACCGCTTCAAGCATACGAAGAGTACCTATTGCATCTGATTCCGCGGTGTATTCAGGTACATCAAAACTTACCTTCACATGACTTTGAGCCGCAAGATTATATATTTCATCCGGTTTCACTAATTGAATAATCCGAATCAGTGAACTACTATCCGTCATATCTCCATAATGGAGATTTATTAAACGGTCTTTCTTCATGTCCCGTACCCACTCATCTAAATAAAGATGCTCGATACGTCCTGTATTAAAAGAGGAAGAACGGCGAAGAATACCATGAACTTCATAGCCTTTTTCTATTAAAAACTCAGCAAGGAATGAACCATCTTGGCCTGTAATACCAGTTAATAAAGCAACTTTTTTCATCAATTACGAGTATTATCTATATTGTTTATTTAATTAGTTTTTCGAAAGAGTTTTACATACATCTTTGTTCTAACATTATTAGGAATGATTCTCACTAAAAACCGAACGAAAACATTTCGCACATATTCAATCAAAGAAAGAAATCCCATACTTCTCAATGTTCCCAAAAAGCTTAATTCATGCATCGCATATTTCCAGCCACCTCGTCGTTCAAAAAGATCTGATGAAAAACGAAAAAACAAAAGGCTTTCCTGAATATTATAAAACTTAGCTCCATTCAGTAACATTCTGATCCACAAATAATAATCTTCAAAGAACGGAAAATGCTGATATCCTCCCGCTGCTAATACAGCTTCTTTTTTAAACATCACAACCGGATGATTGATTGGATTACGTAATTTTGCAAAATGCACTATCTCATCATGCCATTCCGGTAGCTTACGAGTTGATATAACATGAGACACATCACCTTCAAATTCATCTATCCAAGCCCCAACGACATCTATTTCTGAATATTTTTCAAAGATATCTAACTGGCGCTCAAAACGATTAGATTTAGCAATATCATCAGTATCCATTCGAGCTATCAAGCTAAAAGTACAGAATCTCATACCCGCGTTTAAAGCATTCCCTAGTCCCTGATTAGCCGACAATTCAACTACTTTTATAATAGAAGTTATTTTCAAATACTCATCTATCACATCATTCAACAACTCCGTTAAAGGACCATCCTTCACCAAAACGATTTCTCCAGGCAACTTAGTCTGACACAGAAGACTGTCTATGCACTGACCTAAAAAAAGAGGAGATTCCTTATAATAAACTGACAAAAGAACAGAAAACATTATTCTACTTTTTAGCAAAAAAATAATATATAATCAAAATATAAATAGCCTTGTGAAGAGGCAATAATCTAAAGGCAGAAGCACTAAAATGATGATCTTTTAGCAGCCTCATTAATGGGTGACTCTTTTTTAAAAAAGCTCTACGGGTAGAATTTGAATAAAATAAAAGCCACATCGTATCTAACTCTGCTTGAATCTCATGGTAATAATTTTTATCTTTGAAATACTCTTCTATAAATAGGGCAGCATTTAATGTTTCTATAGCCAATTCTAAAGACTTTTTATGAGAAACAGAACTTTCATACTGGATATAATTATAAATAACCTCCTCACAACCAACAATTTTTTTCGCCCGAGATACCAACTGTACAAAAACTGAGGCATCCTCACCTATACGGAGCCCTTGCGGATAGGTTAAAGGTGCAAAGATCAAGCTTCTATTATATGCTTTTCCCCATAATTCCCACCCCTCTTTGCCTGTTAAAACAGATTTTAAATAAGTTATATTATCCAATAGTGAAAACGCAGTTTTTCTCATTTTCAGTATTTTATTTCCAGCAATAACACACACACTACCAACCACTATATCAGGAGCACCTTCAAATTCTATTTTTTCGCACAGAGTTTGCAAAGCACGAGGTGTTAACACATCATCAATATCAATAAAAAGGAAATAATCACCTCTCATATAATACATACCCAAATCACGTGCTTTAGCTACCCCCTTATTTAGTTGAGAATATACAGTAACCCTGCTATCTCTTTCAGCATATTCATTAAGTATTTCTAATGAACGATCAAGACTACCATCATCTATACAGATAGCCTCCCAATCTTGAAAAGTTTGGCATATCAATGAGTCCAAGCATTGAAGAATATATTCCGATCCATTATATACCGGAATTATAATTGAAAACTTCATTACGATTAATCAATAAATAAGTCTATTTCCAGAAGATTGTTTTATATGGAACATAAAAAGAGTGCGTTCCTTTTATAAATGGAAAAGACAACAATAAGAAAAAATAGGATATAAATAAAAAGTAGAATAACTTAGTGAAATATTTCCTGTACGCATATTTTTCAGAATCAAGAATAGAAGGAATAAGCAACACATAATATATATAAAAATACAACGAAATCCTTTCTCCCAAATGCGGTCCAAACATCAAAGCAAAAGTTATTCCTAAAAAAATGATTTTTAAGAAGTAAGTCACATTATCAGGTTTATTCCTGCTACAAATCAGTATACAAAATACAAACAATAATATATAGAAGTATAAAATAAAACTTCCACCCTGTGGAATAACGCCATCTTCAGACAAGTAAGAAGTATACAAATCCAATTCAAGAAACAAATTAAAGAGAATAGATTTCAGGAAAAAAATCATTATAGATAACACAAATAATACCCCAAACTTTATTTTATCCAACCAGAAGAAAGGTAATACAATCAAAGCCGAAGAATGAAAAAGAGCAGCAATTACCACAAAGCATAAATACTTAAACAGTTTTCTTTCCGCAATATATCTATATGCATAAAAGCATAAAGCAACGGCCAAAGCCTGCCTGATTACACTCAAAAAATTAATCAGGAACAAACAGATAAAAACAAAAACCGACAACGAATAATTTCTTGAATTTTTACTAATTCCACATAAAATCAAGACAAAAGTAGGAATTCCGAACAATATAAATATTAGATGAGGAGAATCAAAAGAAACCGCTATATATGCCAGATAAGCACTAAACGGAGAAAAAAGGAATTCTATTAACTCCACATTTTTGTCCTCTACTAAACTATAATATGTGTGATAATCATATCCGATGTCATAACGACAAATAACCAACAAAACAAGAAGAATGGAAGAGGTTACCTGAGCAACTTTAGATATTTGCATTTTCTTGGAATATATATACAGGAGCATTCCAATAACCGCCAAAAAGAAAATATAAAATATCATTTGTTTAGCTTAATTCTTCTTCTCAGAATACGATACCAGATCTTTGAGGGAATTATTTTCAAAATAGCATTTTTAAGCAAAAATCTGAAACACAAAAAATAATAGAAGAGCTCATAATTAGTTTCTGTATTATAAATTTTCTCAAGCTCAATTAATTCCTTCAAATGCTTCTTATAGTTCATATAAGAAGGTGTTGCTGAAATACCCGTTAATTTATCAAAAGATGCGATAACCTCTGGAATATACAGAAAACTCACTCCTAGTCTATACTCTCTCAAAAAGAACTCATAATCTGCTACAATTCGGAAATGTACATTGTAAGGAAATTGTTTTAGTAACGAAGTCCTGACAAAAGCCGATTGGTGAGAAAATGCCATCCCTTTCAATATATGTGATAAGGAATAAGGCCATTGAATTATTTTCTCATTGCCAAAACGAAATTCAACAGCACCATAAATAATTCCTACCGCTGACGAATATTTATCAGAAAAGACCTTCTCTATGACCGTTTCATCATAAAACCAATCTCCTGAATTCATAAAAATCACCCAATCTCCACTCGCATATTTTAAACCTTTATTCATCGCATCATATATCCCTTCGTCCTTTTCACTTATCCAATAAGTAATATGGCTTTCATATTTCCGTATAATATCAACAGTACCGTCAGTGCTACCACCATCAATAACAATATACTCAATAAGATTATAGTTTTGCCTTACAACGCTAAGAATTGTTTTCTCTATTGTAGCCACCTCATTGTAGGCTACAGTTATCACAGAAACTAATGCTGGTTTATCACTCATTGCTACTTAAAATTTCTTCTATAAATACTTTATGCTTACCCAAGATGTTTTTTTCTGACAAATAAATTCTAGTATACTCTTTCATTGAATCTATAAATGTATCATCTGTCAAATGGTCCAATATCCATTCAATACCTTGAGCCAAACTTTTCGAACTTTTATATTCCGCTAAATATCCTGTTAGTTTATGTTTAACCAAGTCAGGGATTCCACCTGTATTAAAAGCAACTATCGGTGTAATACAAGCCAACGCCTCCAATATTGTATTAGGGAAATTATCAGCTAAAGAAGGAGTAATAAAAATATCTACAGCATTATACAATAATGACAAAGAGTATTCATCATTAAGTCTACCAACAGAATGCACCTTATACGGAATTTCTTTTTCTTCTTCTTTAGGTAACTTATTGCCAAATACAACAATCTCAACATCAGGTATCTGCACCTCTATTAATGCCTCTTTTAAGTACGACCAGCCTTTGTATGGATTAGAAGTACCTGCATCTGCACCAAAAAGTATAAGTTTCTTCTCTACAGGCAGGCCAAATAAAGAACGAGCCACTTCTTGGTCTATCGATTTAAAAATATGAGTATCTATTATATTAGGAATAACCTTTATTTTTTTGTTTCCAAACAATGCACTTTGTTTCACACAATCACCTAACCAAGTACTGGGAGTTACAAAGAATAAATTCTGGTACAGGGTTAAAAACTTATACTTCTTTTTAAAAACATACAGAGCCATATCTATTATATGCCCTCTAAGATGTGGACAATTTCGGCATTTGGTTTTATATTTATCACAATCAAAGCTATAATGACATCCTCCCGTAATAGTCCACATATCATGCATAAAGAAAATAACTTTCTTATTCGTACATAATATCCTCTTCAATTCCTTTACACTAAGAAAATCATTGTTTATCCAATGAACATAAATAACATCAGCTTCTTGTAATTCCTTCCTATGGCAAACTCTAATTCCCCACAATGCAGATGAATATATATATACAGGTTTTAGCACATACTTATTTATCAAGTAGTTCATCGCTCTAATCCCATAATAAAGAACTTTTGTTTTATATTTTGTTACAGAAACAACATCATCGTCAATACTTCTTTTATAAAGTACTAATAATTTAGAGTTCCAGCCAGCCATTATCATCGCTGTATTTAAACGAGAAGCCGCTATAGCCGCCCCACCAATCTTATCTGAAACTGATATATGCAAAATTTTCATTGAGAATATTATAATATAGTTTTTAGGAGCTTAGAATAGGAATTTAGATAATCATCAAATAATGAAAAGTCAACCTCATAACGCTGACATTCTATATCAAAAATGTCAATATTCGAATTATCCCATAAAGAAGCATACCTCGAAGCATATACATCAACAATTTTCAATTCATTCAACATTCCACTGATTTTACCTCTCTGAGGATCAGTATAATCCAAAATATAATTTTTACCATTCAGTACAGTTTGAAGAACAACCGAATGAAATCTCATTCCAACACAGAAATAAGCATCATAATACTTCTCCATAGTTTCTTTCAAATTCAAAGGATTTTGTAACACCATAACATCATCCTTATTCACCTTATTAGCTATTTTTGTCAAAATAACCCGGTCATCCCCCCCTATAACAAAAGTATGCATAGGAATCAGATAAACAGGCAAGGATGTTTTATCTGATATATCGTTGATCATCTTGCCAAATCTTGCTTCTAGCAAAACTGAGTTCCCACCATATTGATCCAAAGACACATCCCGTAAATTTATTGCAATATATCCTTGTGTACGTTCCCTGTTTATATTCTTTACAAAGTAAGAGGCAGCTAAAAAAGCTGGGTCTATTAATGTTGTAACCTTCTTTTTTTCTGACTTCCAGTAAGAAAGAAAAGACTGTTCTGACAATCTATCTCTGAATATAGTCAGATGAGCGAGCTCTACTATTTTCAGTGCGCAATTAATATACTCTTTCGATTTTAATGGTCCCCAACCACACCCCAACAATGCTGTTTTTACTCCTTTTTTCGCAGCTATCTGAAGCGCATACTCCAACATATACATTACGGTTATATCCATAAGTGGCCCCCCTCCCACCACCAATAAATCAGCATCTTCAATATTATTTCTCAAACATTTATGGTTCAAGGAATCAAATATAGATATAGAAAGGCGTTCCGTACCAGAGCATTCAGATAGAAAATCAATATCTTCCAACAATGTTCGTTCTGTTAAAACAGTAAACAAAGAGCCTAATCTTATGCTAAAATCGTTAAATGTCAATGCAAATACTCGAACTAATCCTGCTAAAATAGCACGATCACCAATAGTTTCTGTACCATACCAGCCAATTACTGCTATTTTTACCATTTCACCAAATATTTATATTTATAAAGCCAATTCCACTTGAGCAATATAGACTCATAAACAAAAATCCAAATCCCCCTTAAAGTCAATATCCCTGCATAATGAATACATGTATCACAATATTGCCGGATATTTTCTGCCTCCTTTTTAATTTTTCCTTGCTCCAACAAAAATGTAGCTGAATAATCATGTAAATTGCCTACAAAGTCACTCGCAGTTGCACAAAGAGAAAGATTCAAAGACTCATCTATTGTAACATCCCTATACAAGAAATCACATTGACACAGTCTTCCTTTACCATGATTTCTCAGAAAATAGTATACCGAAAAATATTTCATTTTTTGCGAAAGTTTTTTAGTTACTCTATACTTACTATAAAAAAACTCTGCTGCGAGTAAACGACTTCTCTCATCATTAAGGACATAATACTGATAATCATCAAAAGTATAAATACGCTTATTAGGTACCGCCAAATGATACTCTACATAAAAATTATATCTATCAAAGAAAGCCTCTATCTCTTTAATATATGGAATGTTAAATCTAGAGATTGTACATCCTATAGAAAAATTATCGCAATATTTATATTGATTAACAGCAAATTCATCAAGTAAATATTGTGTTTTCTTAAAGGCACCCGGAATCCCTCTAATATCTTCATGAACACTATTAATCCCATCAACTGACAAAGTCAAGCCAATTTTCACATTCTGTCGAGAACATATTTCTTTAAAATACGCTAAAGATTTCAACAATCTTTCAGGCAATAATCCGTTAGAAATAAAATGAATATACTCTATATTCTTTAATAACAAAACAGTCGAAACAATCTCATCTACATTTTTCATTAATGTAATTTCTCCACCATTTATACCAACAGCTTTTAGTTTAGAGAAAAAAGGATCCATAAGAATCTCTTTCAATTTACTCACATCAATATCTACTTTTCCATGAAGTTTCCAAACATTACATGTTTTGCAGCGAGAATTGCAACGACTGGTTACAGGCATTTGTAATACTCTTGGCTTTACTCTTATTTTCAGCAGAGCAATAAAATAGTTAACTATTATCCTTCTTATCATTTACTATTTTTTTTAATAATAACACAATAGGGAAATGTGCCAATCTAAACCAAACTAATATCGTAAATATGATTATTGTTACAAGTAATTTCAACAATAAAGCGAGTAAGTTAGATTCCACATAAAACCAATGGTCAAACAAATATAGCCCCATTCCAATAATAAGCCCTATAATACAAGGTCGCCAAAGACTCATGAAAAAATATGCAATAGATTCTTTAAACACATACCTAAAAAGAGCAAGATGATATATAAAAAACGCCAAATAGAAAGATAGGACTATACAAAAAGCCAGCTTCACTAATGTTCCGAGAAATAACCCTATTACAATAGAAAAAAGAGTAGTAACAAAGACAATTAAACCGGCATAGCACATAGGACGTACTTGATTAGTGGCCTGAAATACCGCACCTACAGCAGATTGTATAATTTGAATTCCAATACTTAGAGCAAAAACTTTAAAAACTGGTACAGAAGGAGCCCATTGAGGTCCAAATAATATATACACCACCTCCTTAGAACAAAAAAAAAGTACAGCTGATAATACAAATCCAATATAAGCGCTAAAACTGATGATATTAATATATTTCCCTTTTATAAATCTTATATTGTTCTGATAATCCGCCAACATTGGATGCAACACTGGATTTATAATACTCGATATATTCTCTAATGGTAACATCATTAATCGATATGATTTCTCATAATATCCCAACGATACCATACTCATATATCTACCGATCAATAACTTATCAATATTTCTATAAGAATAATTTAAGATATTAAAAAGTATTTGATAAGTAGAGAAAGATAACACTTTTTTTAATGAGACATATTGTGGTTTCCATTTAAAAGCAATAGGTTTATAATAGAAACTAACTAAGTAAATCAACAGTGAACCCAAAATAGGATTTATTAATAAGGAATATATTCCGAATCCATATAGAGCAGAAAATATTGCTATAGTTCCAACTATCGTATTGATAATGATTGTGCGTATTGCAACAAACTTAAATTCCTTATTTCTAAAAAATAATGCATTAGGTACTATATTAAAAACTGAAAATAAAATATTTAAAGACAGCAACTGACAAATGCCTAACAATCTACTCTCTAAATAGAAATCAGCAATACAGAATGAAAGTAAAATGAATAAAACGGCTGCTACTCCTCCTATATATATAGTAAAGGAATACAAGTTCTCAATATCTGCATTTGTCAAATCCTTATTCTGGACAATTGCCGGAAGAAGCCCATTCCCTGTGATTAATGAAATAAAACCTATAAAAACCGTAGCAATAGCTACAATTGCAAAATCAGCAGGCAGCAATATACGGGATAGAATAGCTGTTACTACTAATGAAACTATCAGACTGAGATATTTCGCTATTGCAGTATAAACTGTACCTGTAAAAAGCTGTTTAACAAAATCTTGTTTTTCACTCATTACATAATAGATTCCAACAAGTTAACTGATTTATAAAAATCCATTTTTTCTTGTAATAGATCTACATCTATAAACCTAAAATCTTTTGTCCCTCCCTTAAACTCATTATCAATGTATAAAGAAGCAGCTTTACCTGCCGCCCAGCCCAACTGCATAATATCTTTATTCAAACGAAATGAAGCAGCCGCAATATGACTTAAGCCAGCTCCTCTGGAAGCCACTAAAACATTAGAAAGTCCTTTAGGTATCAAACAGCCATAAGGTACGCCATAAGGACGCAAGTCAGCATTTATTTTTTGAGTATCAATATTTTGCACGCCACTCTTAGGACTATCCTTTACTACATAATGTATGTCAACAGAATGATTCCCCACAGCTATTTTCTTGTTCAAATTATCACCCTCAACCATATTAGTTGTTGATATTCGTATATACAAATCTGACTCTGTAAGCATACGTTCACAAAACGTTCTATACGTTTCCCTAACTCCCAACATAGGAGCCACACCTGCGAATCTCATTGCTTTCAGATCCCAATTAGCAAATCTCTCATTACTGCCATTTTTAATCGTATTCCAATGCCTTGGTAATTCACCGCACATATAGTTATAGGTCCACTCTTTACTTTTCAAAGCATCAGCACCTTCCACCCATAGATAAGATATAGTATTTACATAAATGTTATTATAAACATCTTCATACAAAAGTCCATTATCCGTATATTTTGCCTCTGGAAGCATCCTATCTTCACAAGAATAATCTACAGCATACATTAGTGTTGGACAATTTAAAGCAGTTTCTACATCCGTATCATTCAAATTATTAGGTTCAGTTCCGTTTCCAAATTTATTCTTACGATCTATACCTAAAAAGTAATCAGTTCCCAGTGTATTACCATCAACCGCACGAATCAAAACAGAGTCTCCACTACAATCAAGAAAAACAGCAGCCTCTATTATTTCTTCTATTTTAGTAAGCAAATTTTCAACTACTATTTTCTGTATATATTTACGCCCCAAAGAATCTACGAATTCTTTTTCAATCCTTTTAAAGCGGGTATTAAATTTCATTGAAATATTGCCGTTTGCAGTAAGATCTTTCATATACTTTTCCCGCATATCATTAGGGTTGAACCCGATACTAATCTCCTGCCAATTACAATCAATATATTTAGGATTAACAAATTTCTCATGTAATAATGACATTTTGTAGTCTAATTTAGAAGCATCTTTAATATTTTGATATCCAACATCAAGATATACAATCTTATCCATCATATCTTCTACAACCTTCTCCAAAAATGGAGGAGCAGGTGTAGCTGCATGTACATTCACCCACGCATTCACATGGGTTCCTCCAATATAGGGCTGCTCATCAATTATCAGCACATGCTTGCCTAAATCTTTGAGAGCATAAGCTACTCCAATAGCACCGGCTCCAGCACCAATGACTACAATCAAATCATTTTTTTCCATTATATTCACTTTTAGATTAATTTATCAAACAACGCATATATATTTTATAGAATCCTATTTGCATTTTCGCAAACAACAAGACTATTTATTACATCAACAATGACTTTGTCACGTTAGTATGTTTGTACTACTATAGTTATCCCAACATCATTGATGATGTTAAGATAATCAGATTGATTTTAACTTTTGTAATCTATTAAAAATGAGTTATCACTTTAAATTCTGAAGAAACATTGTACATATCAAATAATACTCATATGTTCATCCCATTATTGAATCATAGATTCTACTTCTCTCACTAAACCAGCAAATCCGCTATATGCATCACTTTGCAATATAGAAACATCCACATCACGTACATTTTCCAAGCCTCCTTCACAGAACATCAACGCTGCTTTCCCAGCTACCCATCCAATTTGCGCCATATCCTTATTTAAACGAAAAGTAGCTGCACCAATATGTGTAAAGCCCGCACCTCGCGAAGCAACTAATACGTTTGCAAGTTTCTTAGGAACTAAACATCCATAAGCCACTCCATATGGTTTCAAATTTTCATTAATAAACTTCACATCTATCGCTGTATTGCCGTGTATATCAACGGAATGATTTCCTATTGCTATTTTTTTATCTAAATTTGTTCCTTGCCCTATATTTTGCTGAGATATCTGAATATACAAATCGTTTTCATTCAACATTCTTTCGCAACTGGCACGATAGGTTTCACGAACTCCTAACATCGGAGCATATTCATTATACTTCATTTTATGTAATCCAAGAACAGCAAAACGAGGAGAATTACCCATTTTTATAGTTTTCCAATGTTGATGCGTACGGGTTATCAGAGAGTTCCTCACAACATCTGCACCATAATGTATCACGGCATCCCCTGTTGCATTCCGACCCAAATCATATTCTGGATAAGCCAAATATGAGACTGAATTAACATATAAAGTATCATTAGGAGTCGAATATACTAAGGCATCATTATAATAACCAGATTGCACATTCTCTAAATCTTCAGATCCAGGCACAATATTATACATCAAGGTAGGATAATTTAAACAATCTGGATCATCAATATGAGAAGCATGAGCTTCAACAAAACCATGTGAAACAAAATAACGATTTTTCGAATCACTTCCTACGAAAAAGTCTTCATCTCTGAGTGGACAAACATTACGTACTAATATATCATCTCCAGATGAATCTATAAATAACTTTGCTATAAACCGTTTTTGTTCCATAGTATTCAAATCATCAACTAAAATCTCACTAAGTTGACTTTCTCCTACCAATTTAGCAGATACGAAACTATAAGAAGTATAGATATCTATACTTTCTGCAAGATCGTTTAAATATCTATTCCGCAAATCATCAATATTATAACTAACGCAAGCCTCTACTTTTCCATTTTTTAAAAAACGTTGTTCCACCAAAGTACACTGATAATCTATTCCCTTTAAAACCTCTGGAGTAAAGTTTTGATAACCGCTTGTTACATACTTAGCTTTACCTAAAGAAATTAATTCCTTTGTAATCTCACGTATGTATGGAACATCTCCAGAAGCTGCATTACAATTAACCCACGCATTTATCTGAGTACCTCCAATAGTCGTCTGTTTTTCTATTAAAGCCACTTTCAACCCAGCATCTTTCAGAGCATAAGCAGCACTTATACCACTAATACCAGCTCCTACTATAACAATATCATAATGAACTTCTGGAATAATAACATTAGGCTGTTCATCTTCACTATGCTCACAGCTATATAGTAATATAGAACAGATAAAAAATAAGATCTTCTTCATATTAAATTAAACTTATTTAATGCCGTTATTCATATACTTATTAAAGCATATGGATACATCGTCTAAGCATATCTATTGTTTCCAAAACTTATGACGTAACCGTTTAGCCAAATCCATACAATTAAAATTTCTTCCCAAACACATAGAGTAGCATAAAAAGTTACTCCTGAACAAATCTGATATAAATAACGATAACGAGAATCTTGTTTCACTATCTGATCAAGATAAGACATACCACTACAATTTAACAAATCTATTTTTCACCATTCTCATAACTAAATATGCTTTAATCACATATTTGTAGAATAAGCCTTTGTTCTGTATATAAACATCATGTCCCAAAATAGAAAAATCATAAGTGAAATCTGGACACCACCATCGCTTTATATCTGCATAAAAACCAGTTATTACATAGTTCTTATATTGCTGCCTCAAAAAAAATTCCAAATGATACTTTTTAATCAAATATGATATAGTAGTGTATCGACAATACATAAATTGAAAAAGAGTTTTCTCTTTCAAAGTATCATTAATTCCTAAACGTTGTACGCACAAAGTTTTATTGTATAAAAATACCTTATAATGCATAGAAGCAAAAAGAGTAAAGATAGTATCGGCATTGGGATATAAATCAGGATTAAACCCTCCCAAAGAAATCACCATTTCACGATTAAAGACACATCCTGTAGGAGCTCCCAGAAAATTTCCCAGAAATACATAATCCAAAGCTTTAACTCTACAAAATCGTTTCTTTCGATCTTCCTTGATCATCTGCCTAACATAAGGTCTTCCAACATCTCTCCATGTTTCTATAGCAGGCTTCAGAATTCCAATATCCGGATGTTGGTATAAGATAGCCTCTACTTCGGTCAATAGCTCGGCATAAGCAAAATCGTCATCATGGAGTAAAATCACCCATTTACCACGAGCCAGTTCAAAACAACGGTTCCAGTTCCCAAAGGCACCGATGTTCTGACTATTCTTAAAATAACGAAGATTCTCCTGTTTTAAATATTGAGTCTTTATTAGATTTTCCGTAGGACAACTCCGTGTAGGATCATTATCTACAATAAGAATCTCACATTTATATCTAATAGTCTCTTTCTGTTTTATAATACTATCAATTGTGTCAATGAGAGTTAGTGAACGCTTAAATGTCGGTATAGCAATTGTTATATCAATGTTATCATTTATACCCTCTTTTACTGCAATTGCAGGAATATCACTATTTCTTGCAAAATGATTTATAACTTTAAATCCCTGGTCTACGTCATACATAAAGATACTTTTTCATTTTAACTGTTTTATTATTACACTATTAGTCACGATCATCTATCTTCATATACATTTCATATTCTTCTAACGGAAGCAAAGGGGTAGGTCTGGATATAGGTTTATCGAACTCGAGCTTTGGACTAACACTTGTCAATCCTTCTATAACATATTCAACAATACAATTTCGAGAAACGGTTATGGCTTCAAGCAATGCAGCATCAGTTATATTCTTTTCATCTAACTTAAAATACTTCAAGCTATAAGCTTTAGCTATTTGTTCTATTTGAGGCACACAGTACCCTCCATATAGAGTAGTGGCAGGCATCTTATCATTAAAGTATAAATGTTGAAACTGAGTTATCATACCCAAAGAATGATTATTCATTACAATAACTTTAATTGGAAGATTATACTGAGAAATAAGCATCAATGATTGGGAGGCCATATGAAAACCACCATCTCCATTTATTGAATAAATTGTTTTATTAGGGTTAGCAAAAGCACATCCGATTGCAACAGGCATAGAAAACCCCATAGGTGCAAGACCTCCACTTGTAATAAAGCTCTGTTTACTTTTCAATTTTAATGTTTGAGCAGCCCACATCTGATTTTGTCCGATATCCACACATACGGTATCATCTTCTTTCATTATCGTATTCATGCACTGCATAAAACGATAAGGAGCCTTATTTGCAACGAAACGTTCTATTTCCTCATCTTGATTATATTTCTCCTTCAATTTTCCTAAATATTTATTCCACAACGAGTAATCAATAGTTCTTGTACCCCCACTACTTGCCAACTTATTTATAAAATCATCTACACTGCATAAAACAGAAATACGATTCTTCAAGCGGTGGTTATCCAATTCCAATTCGTCAATATCCACATGTATAATCCTTCCCGTCTGCAAGAAAGCATCTATCATAGCTCCAGTCTGACGGGTATCCAAACGAGATCCCAAAACAATTAAAACATCAGTTTTAGGGATACTCATATTAGCACAACGATGTCCATAGGCACCCAACATACCTATATAATTTTTATAATTCTCATTAATTATGCCACGTCCCAATAAAGAAGTCACAACCGGCCATTGATATTTATATATAATTTGCTCCAGTAAATCCACATCACATCCATTACAGCCTGCACCTAAAAGCAATAATGGTCTTTTCGCAGTAAAGATTATCTCCTCTATTTCATCCCAGTTCTTTATAACATTTGTACTTAATCCAGGTATTTCATAGCCTCTTAATTTATTTGAATCAATCTCAGCCCGTTGAATATCCATAGGCAAATCTAATAACACAGGCCCCTTTCTGCCTGTCAGAGCTATATTTAACGCTTTATCTAATTCATACTTAATATCCTCTGCACAATCTATAAACTTAGCATATTTAGTTATCGGAGTTACAATACGAACAATATCCGTTTCCTGAAAACCTTGCTGGCGTAAAGGCTTATCATATTTATACTCATAAGTATTAACCTGGCCTGTTATATATAACACAGGAATAGACCCAAAATAAGCATCAGCAATACCAGTTATCATATTTGTAGCTCCAGGACCACTCGTAGAAATAGCAACTCCGAATTTGCCTGATTCAAGAGCATATCCTTCAGCTGCAATAGCAGCAGTCTGCTCATGATAAGTCTGAACAAATCGCACCTGGGTATTAGAAGTTATTGAATCCACTAGATGAGTTATCATCCCACCGATATAACCATAAATGACACGAATCCCTTTAGATTCCAGATAAGAAGCTACAAAATCAGAAAGTTTCATCTTTTTCCCTTTATATATTCAATTGTTCTCAATAAACCAATCTCAAATCCTGTCCTCTGAAACGGTCCAAATGCATCTATAAATTTTTGACTATCACTCATGATATACATTGACTGACCATTCCGATAAGGCAAAGCACCAAAATAAAAGCGAATGGAAGATGCTGTAAATTCTTTGATTTTAAGAAAAATATCTTTCAATAGAATAGGCTGGTTAGAAGACAAATTATAAACACCCGATTTATTTCTGACTCCCAACATAGATTCTATAGCCTCTGCAAAGTCAAGAGAATATAGATATGAATAAATTTGCTCAGCCGGAGTTGCATTCATTTCTGTATCACCACTAATACATTTCCGTATAATAGAAGGAATGAGCCAGTTCTCATTTTGTAGTTCCCCGAAAATTGAAAAAACACGAATCCATTGCCAGTCTATATTATTCTTTTCGCAATAATCCATCAACAGAACACTACATTCTATTTTAGCCTTACCATATTCAGTAACAGGATACAAATCATGCTTCTCATCTACTAAAGAATCAAGTCGCCCATACTCATCTTGGCTACCTAACATTATTACCTGTTTATAAGGATAAATTTTCAGAAGAGCAGTTGCCAATTCTATATTCCTTCGTTGTATCTCCCTATCATTCCTATCTAAAGAAGAAACACCACTCCATGCTGCATGAATAAGTATATCCGGCTGAAAAGTAAAAACATCAGATTCCCACCCTTGTATATCAGAATTTACCCATTTCAGTTTTTTTTCTATTTCCGGACGGAATAAGCTACGAGAAAGATTTCTTTTTAAACAAAGAACTTCATGTCCTTTATCAATACAAACATTAGCAATATGAGCTCCTAAAAAGCCAGTTGCTCCAGTTACGAAAATTCGCATATCAATAATTAATCCACATATACTGCTGCGACTAGAAAACACTCTTGAAAGTCAATGCAAGTTATTGATAAATAGATCTATCTGTTCTACACAAATATCATACGCTTCCTCTTTCCTGTATCTTTTATACCAGTCCACCGTCAGCGCCACAGTCTGGCCAATATCCATCCGCGGTTCCCAACCTAACTTGAATTTCGCTTTACTGATATCCAGCATCAACAGCTTTGCTTCATGCAACGCATCCGGTTCAGATAAATCTCTCAATTCACCGCTACCATAATTCTCAATAACCTTCGTAGCAACCTCCCAAACCGTAGAAATGCTCTCCGCTCTCGGCCCAAAATTCCAACCCTCACAATATTGCGTAGGCTCATTCCACATTTTTTGTGCAAGCGTCATATATCCACTCAACGGTTCAAGCACATGTTGCCAAGGACGAATGGCTTTCGGACTGCGGATATCAATTTTCATTTCCGCCTCCAATGCCTTAATGCAATCCGGAATGATGCGGTCCAATGCCCAGTCACCACCGCCGATGACATTACCAGCCCTTACACTGGCAATGCTTTTACCATGTTTCTCATAGTGTTCAGGATTGAAAAAAGAACGGCGCCATGAAGCGATGGCTATTTCTGCCGCTCCCTTACTGCTGGAATAAGGATCATAACCGCCCATAGGCTCATTCTCGCGATACCCCCAAATTTGCTCTCTATTCTCATAGCATTTATCAGTGGTTATCATCACACCCACTTTTACACTATCGGTCTCCCGGATAGCTTCAAGGATATTGATGGTTCCCATCACGTTAGTCTGGTAAGTCTCAACAGGTATATCATAACTCAAACGCACCAGGGGCTGGGCGGCCAGATGAAATACGATTTCCGGCTGATACTCCCGAAAAATATCCTTCATCCGCTCACCGTCACGGATATCAGCACGAATATCAGCCTTGATTTTCCCGCCTATACCGGAAAGTACAAAATTATCACGTTGGGAGAAGGGACCTTGGGCAACACCGATTACTTCGGCGCCAAGTTCATGCAACCAAATGGAAAGCCAGCTTCCCTTGAAACCGGTATGGCCGGTCACAAGTACACGCTTTCCATGATAGAAGGCATCAAAAATGTCTATCATGAAGAAATTATTAATAAAAGAAAGATGCTTAGTTACGCTTCGTCATAGTAGCGCGAATAGTCACTATATATAAGGTCGTTTTAGTAAAACGGTAAACAATACGATATTTCGGGTGAGACAGAAAACTATAATATTTTGTTTTTGAGGTAGTGCGCTGTTCATCCAACGTACCAATGGTAGGCATTTGAGCAAGTGTGTCTATAGTATCCAGAAGATCCCTATAAAACTTTAAAGCAAATTGTTGCCCCCTTTCCTCTTCATACCATTGCATTACATTTATGTAGCAATCAGTAGCTTTTCGACTCCAAACTATCTTACGAATCCCCATTTAGCAAATTTTGCTAAAGCTTCTTCATGGCTGATATATCCGCTTGCCTCTGACAAACGAATTTCTTCATCCAACTCTTCTTCCGTAAAACTGCAAGGCATAGTCTTTTCATGAAGCAGTTCAAGACATTCCTGCAACTTCTCCTCATCGTTAGTCTCATCGATAGAAGCTATCAGCCTATTCTTCAGACCCTGAAGATGAGATGTATTATAAGCTGGTGCGGGTTCGGATACTTTCATGACTTTAGTCCTTTCTTATTCTTTATGACAAAGGACGCTATTTTATTTGTAACACCCAAATCTTTTTAGAAATTATATATATCGTCACCAAACTTTCCAGAGCGCCTTTCCCTCATCCCACATCTCATTCAGCTCCGTATTGTCCCGCAGCGTATCCATAGGCTTCCAGAAACCGGAATGACGGAAGGCATGCATCTTACCGAATTTAGCGATATTCTCCAAAGGTTCACGCTCAAAAACCACCGTATCATCATTATCCGGGATATAATCAAAGACTTCCGGTTCACACACAAAATACCCGGCATTAACCCAGTTACGGTCACCATCCGGCTTCTCCTGAAAAGAGAGAACCTTATCAGTATTCAGGTCGATCTGAAGTGCACCGAATTTTCCACCGGGTTTGTAAGCTGTCAGAGAAAGAAGCGCACCTGATTTTTCATGGGAAACGATGCTGTCCGTTATATTCAAATCAGCAACACCATCACCATAAGTCAATAGAAAACGTTCATTATCAATATATTTCCGGATACGTTTGATACGCCCACCCGTCATGGTGTTTAATCCGGTATCCACCATAGTCACTTTCCATTTTTCGGAGTGGTTATCGTGGACCGCGATTGTATTATTGGACAAGTCGACAGTCATATCGCAATTATGACGGAAGTAGTTGGCAAAATATTCCTTGATGACATACTGCTTGTATCCACAACAGATAATAAAATCATTGATACCGTAATGGCTGTATATCTTCATGATATGCCAAAGAATAGGTTTACCGCCGATTTCCACCATAGGCTTCGGTATCAGATTGGTAGCTTCGCTCAGACGAGAGCCGAAACCACCGGCTAAAATGACTGCTTTCACTTTCACGAAAAATTAAAAATTAAAAAAGAAAAAATCAATGTGCTGCAACGAACTCTTTGACAATAGATATCATATAATTGAGCATTTCTTTCGTCATGCCCGGATAAACTCCGATCCAGAGTGTATTCTTCATTATAAAATCTGTTACTTTTAAATCGCCGACAACACGATAGCCTTCGCCCAATTTATGCATTTCATCGAATGCCGGATGCCTCAACAGGTTACCTGCAAAAAGATTACGAGTTTGGATTTTCCTACTTTCAAGATACTGGGATAACTCGTTACGGGTAAACCCGGCATCTTCTTTCACAGAAATAAGAAAACCGAACCAACTTGGATTGGAATCATTTTGCGCTTCAGGAAGTATCAGCCCTTCTAACCCTTGCAAACCTTGTTTCAAATAAATAAAATTCTCACGGCGGGCTTTTACAATGTCGTCCAACTTTTCTAACTGAGCACAACCAATAGCCGCCTGCATATCAGTAACCTTAAGATTATAACCAAAATGGGAATAAACATATTTATGATCATACCCTAAAGGCAATTCACCAAACTGTTTAGTAAAGCGGCATCTACAGGTATTATCTACACCACCCACACACCAGCAATCACGTCCCCAATCACGGAAAGAATTGATAATCTTATGTAATTGAGAATTGTTGGTATAAACAGCTCCGCCTTCACCCATCGTCATGTGGTGGGGAGGATAAAAACTACTTGTACCGATATCACCAATTGTTCCGGTTTTCTTCTCTTCACCATCAACCGTATAAACAGAACCTAAAGCGTCACAATTATCCTCCACCAGCCAAAGATTATATTTATCACAAAAAGCCCTCACAACTTTCAAATTAAAAGGATTGCCTAACGAATGGGCAATCATTATAGCCTTTGTTTTAGGAGAATAAGCAGCTTCCAATTGAGTTACATCAATATTATATTCAGGAACAGTCACGTCCACAAAAACAGGAATAGCACCATATTGGATACAAGGAGTAACCGTTGTGGGAAAACCACAGGCTACGGTTATTACCTCGTCACCGCGCTTAATGCGACGTTCTCCTAATATAGGAGAAGTTAATGCGGAAAAAGCAAGTAAATTGGCTGAAGAACCGGAATTAGTTAGCGAACAATATTTCACACCCAGCCATTTAGCAAAACGGCTTTCAAATTTATGCGCCCAAGGACCGGCAGTCAACCAAAAGTCCAAAGAAGAATCAACTAAATTGATTAATTCACTTTCGTCATAATAACGCCCACCATAGTTCACAAAGGTTTTACCTGGTTCAAAAGGGGGTTCTTGCCCATGAACCTCATCATAATATTCTTTAGTCAAAGCAAGAATCTTCTGCTTCAATTTATCCTTTTTACTCATGAGTTTATTGATACTTTTCAATATTAAAATTTCTTTCCAAACACAATATTCATAAACGTCATAAACAGTATTTTGAAATCGAAGAACCATGAACGACGCTCTAAATAAAATAGATCATACCGCAACCTGCGTAGCATTTTCTCCATTGTATCCGTATACCCATTATACAAAGTAGCATACGAAGTAACTCCCGGACGAATCTGAAATAAATAACGATAGCGGGAGTCATGTTCCATAATCTGATCAATATAAAATTTTCTTTCCGGACGAGGACCGATAAAAGCCATATCACCACGAAAAACATTCCAAAGTTGAGGAAGCTCGTCCAAATGGTGTTCACGAAGGAACCTACCGATTTTAGTCAGGCGCTCATCTCTACCACCAGCATAAAGCGCCGGACCGTATTTCTCTGCATCCAACTTCATACTTCGAAATTTATAAATGTAAAAGGGGCGACCAAAACGACCTACACGCTCCTGTCTGAAAATAGCTGGCCCACCATCTTCATGCTTTACAGCAAGATAACAAATCAAAAACAAAGGAGAAAAAACAATAAGACCAATAAAGGCCAGCAAGCAATCACCAATGCGTTTTACACTACGTTCAAAATCATTCATTCCATCAGGAATAAAATGATCATCTTGTTCCATAGGTTCCATACGACATAATTAATTTTGTCATTGTAATATTTCAAAAGGATATTGATTCTCTTCAATATTCTTTAGTTCTTCCATGATCTCCGTTTGTTCGGAAATCAAAGCATTCTTATCCCATTGTTCTATAATAGCATGAGCTTCTTGAAGCAAACTCTCTTCATAGATTTCGCCATAACAGTAAGTCAGCAAACGAACCTTAAGCAAGGAAGCAGGAAGCTGTTCCAGAATATTATAAGCACGGTCTAAAACAGATTGCTTCTTTTGTTCTTTATCCCCATAATCGTAGATCGTAGCGTTGTAACCCATCAAAAGTGCCAGACACAAATTGGCTTCTTCTTCGATATCGGAACTCTTAGAGGAAAAAAGAGAATTGGATTTAACGAGAACTTCCTTATTCAAACGACAAAAAGTGTCGGAATATATAGGTTCTCCGTCCATGCCAAGATACATCAGCTCATGAGCAGCACGTTGAAGCTCAAGAGCACAAGAAAGTAAAGAATTCATTTGGTATATGATTAGAATATGATTGACCTACCACCTCCCTACGGGGACTCCCCTCTCAAGAGGCGGAGAGTTAAGATAGGATTAGTTGATTAGCTTTAGATAGGATTTGGGGACTTTAATACTTGCGACTAAGACACCCTTGATACGAATAACAATGTATGTTTTATTGGCTTCCGTAACAACCTCTCCCTCAATGCCGCTGAGTTCGCCCTTGATGACTTTCACTCTGTTTCCAGCGGCAAAGGGTTCGATATCAAAACCGACTCCATCCGGATTCAAGTCCATAATAAACATGAAGTCCTCCATTTGTTTATCGGGAACAACCAACATAGAGTGAGTAAATAAATCCTTCATATAGAAAAGACGAACACTGTAAACATTGGAAAGATCACAAGCGGTTTGCTTGGTAGCACGAATGAAAATTAAATTCCGAATAACAGGAACCTCACTACGCTTACGACGATATTTTAACTGGGATATCACAATCCGCGTAGGAAGATAGTAATCAATATCTAAATGCGCCTCAGATCTAAGTTTATCCAAAGATTTTCGGACTGCAAATTCTTGCTTATCACGAGTACGGGCAGCAAACCAATATTTCTGATTTTCAATCACTTGCAAAAAGTAAGTAGAGGATTTTACTATAGTCCCGGGTGCGCTTCGCGGTTTGAACGAGACATATTCTCTTTCAAACCGTAACCAATAGATATTTCAACTTAATGAGCTATAAACGAAAATATTAAATTCGAAGAAACGCCTTTTAATCGTTCGTTTTTTGCACGTCAAGATTTGAGAAAAAAACAGATAATTCAAAAGCATAAAAAGGAAGAGATATTAAATATATTAAACGACAAAAATGTTAGATTGATTATCAATAATATAACGATATAAAAAGCCTAGTTCTAAAATATTTTTATTAAACATCTTGCAAGTTCAAAAAATACCCATTATCTTTGTGCCCATTAAACGAACGTTTTTTGGACACCCCTATAATATTAGCATAAATATCTATATTTCAATATATTACCCCAGAAACGCCTATCTATAAAAGTTTTTTTTCATCAGTTCCATTGCCAGTTACCAAAATAAACTTCTACCTTTGCCCGTTTTTCAAACCAAACATTTAATATAGATTTAATTATTACGTTAAATAAATAAAATTATGAAACAAAAAGAAGTGGCTGAAAGCCTTGAAAAAAAGGCCTGGAACAGGTAAACAATTCACCCTTAAAAGGCGTTGTATCAGAGATTAAGAGAAACCCCGGACGTCCCAAAGGTATAGCACTAAAAGGGATACTTTCAAGGTATCGGAAAGAAGGGATGATAGAACTACTCAAATGGAGAGACAAAGGATTTTTTGGTAAAAAAGAAAACATATCCATTCACGAATTGGCAGAAAAGGCTGCGGAATGGGAACTTTTCCTATCCAAAAGCAATAAACCACTATCAGTAAAGACGATAGAAATAGAATTGGGAGAAGTATGGAGAGGTGAACATCTACAGAAAACGACAAAAAAGAAGAGTAAAAACAACAATAAAAACAAGAAATAAATGGACAATAATTAAATATTGACACCCTATATACAATCCGCTATATCTTTGCTCCCGCTTTAGCAAAGATTAAGCCCCGCAAATGAGAAGATGCCGCTTTTTCAAACAAGTGACATCTTCTCTTTTTTATGCCCGACATAAACACCTACTAAAAGAATTTAAAATCAATAATTTAAAAATTAAAACGCAATGAAAAAGCGAAAAAAGACCGCTTCACTCCACGAAGCACTCAAAAAGAGATGGAAAATACGTATCACGCTCGAAAAAGCTTATACGGAAGACGCGGCACAATGGATGACAGACAGGATCGAAAGTCTCATCGACTACATGCAGTACGGATATGCACTCATAGCATACTACAGACAGGACGGAACATTCCGCTTCGTAAAGGCGACTCTTCTACCATACGAAGGCAGTTTCCATCGCACATACGACATACAACGTATAGAAGCACACATCGTATATTGGGATGTAGACCTGCAGGCATGGAGAAGCTTCCAATTGGAGAATTTTCTGGAATGGAAACCCGTAGTAAATTGAAAGTTGAAAGTTGAAAATTAGAGTTATGGCAATGATATATAACAGTATACCTTATTTCCCGACACAGGTAAACCTGTTCGAAGAGGTATCGATGGAACTGATTGAAGCAAAATATGGAATGAAAGCGGAAACCGCAGTAATGAAACTGATATGCAAAATCTACAAAGAAAACGGATATTATCTGTACTGGAATGATGAGCAATGCGTACTATTCAGCAATAAGGCGGGAAAGGAGATTACGGCAGACGAAATGCAGGGAATTGTGGACATCCTGATAGAAAAAGGATTCTTCGATAAGGGAAGTTACGAAGAGCACTGCATACTGACTTCAGTCAATATACAGAAAGTGTGGCTGGATGCCACCAAACGTAGGAGGAGGGACTTAGCGTCCCTACCCTACATGCTGGTAAAACCCGAAGAAGATAAAAAAGGAGATAAGAACGGCAAGAATGATAAAGATAATAAAGATGATAAGTATGACAGGGAAACTGATGGTATGCAAAATCCCGAAAATAGCATGCAGGATGCAGACAGTTTACCCGAAATCGTTGACAATTCCGGACAAAGCAAAACAAAACAAAACAAAGCAGATGAAAATAAAGAACTTCCCCCTCTAACTCCCCCGACGGGGGAGGATGTTGATGTATGGAGGAGATATTCTTTTATTGAGTTTCCGGGATACGCGTACAACAAAAATACCTATAACCTGGAATGTCTGCTGCTCTCATTGGAAAATCTGCATATCAAAGACCCGGACGAGATAAAAGCAATATTAAAACTGTCAGATTACGGACGTTTGGGAAATGGAGTCTGGAAAATAATACATAACACCAAGTGGAGTATGGTAAACAACAATGGGAAATACGTTATCGGAGCGCTGAACAAGACACGAAAACAAGGGTAAAAGCCCGGAAATCAAGAGAAAATACGGGTACTGATTATCAGCCTCTTACAAGGAGTTAACTTCCTGTCGACAAGAAGTTAACTCCTTGTTGACAAACTCCTAACTTCTTGTCGACAAGGAATTGATACTTTGATATTACGACCGACTATACTACTTCTATATAGGCTTGTCAGTTTGATAAAATCGTCAGTCTATTGACGATTTTTCTATTAAATTCGTCAATTAGAAGATTATTTGCATTTTGTCATGCCGCACACAGAAATGGAGCAACGAATTTTTATTTTGTAGGGTGTTAAATGAAAAAATTCCCGTTCTTTCACGATATCGCATCGGGGAAGACGGGAAGCTTTTTCCTTAATAAAAGTGGTTACGTAATTATGACTAACTAATTCATTAAATCTGATGTTGCAAAAGTAGGGCATTTGCCCGGATGCCACAATCCCTAAAATGAGGTATAATGAAAGAGGTTAGTAGCCATAACTAGGTATTTCTAAGCAGAATCCACTTATTTTCTGATAAATTCATATTCTTTAGCCAAGAGTTCTTCGCAAGAGTTCGCAATACCCCGGATTATTTCCAGACCTTTCTTTCGAGAAATACGAATACTTTCTCCCACAATAAGCATGTCTTCAAGGCTCGGATTTCCCTGATTATTAACAGAAGTGGCATGTTCCCCATTATACCCGCCACTACACTGGGTTAAATCGTAAGCAGGAGCTAATTCCCAAACACCTTCCCGGCAGATAAAAGTGAAATTTTTAGCATGGTCATCTTTATTTTCAGTCAACATATTGAATACCATACGGCGAAACATTTCATCAACTTGTTCCGGATCTTGTGACAGATAACCGGTCAGATGAAGCAATGTTTTATATTCTAACCTAGGCTGTAATATAGATTCACTCAAAAGTGCTCCGGCAGTGGCAACATGCAGTCTGACTCCATTCTCTACATCAAAACGCTTACTTGCAAAGTACTTTCCTTCCATTAATTTAAAATCGGGTACAGTAATTCCACATTTGCGGGCAATCTCATTATAGCGAAATTCCATCATTCCCATATTTTTAGGGTCATACGTATGACGAAACTTAACTAACCAAGCCCCCTCTACATCCTGTAACAGACATTTTGGACGGCAACCACCAGAATTACCACTATTGAAATAAAGCACCTCTTCATCTTTATCCGATTTTTCGGATAACACATCCAAAGCTATCTGCTGGAGATTATCTAATTCAGGAAGAGTTTTTTCTTCCCCTACGTAAGTTTCCGGAATATAACATAAAGCTCCCATTCCAGAAGTTCCGACAATACTCAATCTTTGCAAAGGAGTCAATTCTCCGTCATTTACCCCTTGTTTTTTTAGCAATCTGTTAAGCAGATAGCGACCATAACCATCAGGTAGGCTATCTTCGAAAATTCCGAAGTTTCCCCAGAATGGCTCTGGCTTAGCAACGAATAGATCTGGTTTTTTCCGACAGTCCGAGCATGATAAATCATCGCCAATTTATTTACTAATTTCATTACGCCCCTTTTTTCTGTTTTTATTCTTATGAATCATCTCCAACTCTTCCATTGTACTATACAATGGTTCGGATAATAGCTCTTTAATCGCTTTAGTGTAACCCAAAGCCTTTGCTAAGGCTACATAGGATGCCAGTGAAATAGTATGTTTTTGCTCAAATTTAGCAATAGTAGGAGTAGGAACACCGCTAAGTTCAGTGAGAGCTTCTCGGGAAAGCCCTTTCTCCAGTCTACGCTTTTGTATGTTCCGAGCGAGAATAACTAATAATTCTTCAACTGTATCAATGTCAAAGTTATAAAGTAATGGCATATTATTGTATTTGATTAATCCAACAATCTTCGTATTCAGATACTATTATATCCGAATACGAAGATAGTTCATTTTATCAAATAATCAAAATATTGTAAGTTATTTCTATATCATACAGAACTCTATATTCCAATGCTATTTATATTTAAACGCCAATATATAGTACACAATAAGCGCCAATATCAGTAAACCACCGACGGCACTCGTTACCATATTACACAAACCTTGCGGAATGCCATATTCCACCTCCACTTTATTAAAAACAAGAGTAAGAAAAAGTAAAGTCAGAAAGACATTCAGAATCCGGGCGATGCGGGTTGCCATAAGATACTGCACTGCAACATTGCGCTCCGTAATACGTACCGGAAAACGTATCCAACGAATAGGAAGATAAGCGGAAATGCCTACCAAAAGAAGACAAAAAGTTCCTAATCCGGCAGCCATAAGAGAAAAATTAGCAGTAACCTTGTCCCCTATATGGGTATACACCCATATTGCACACACCCAGGCAGCAATTGCCAATACTATGGCAACACCTTCCAGCATACGATCTATCAGGGTGGGATATACCCGAATATTAGAGAACTCTTTCGTTGAATAAGGACCAAGATTTAACATAAGACTATAAATTATGAATTATATATTACGATTCAGTTTCCTGAGACGAAGGAGGATTTTTAGTTTTCTTCATCCTCCCACTTTTCCTCAACGCTTCAGCGATAATCCACTGAAGCTGCCCGTTAGTGCTGCGGAACTCATCGGCTGCCCACTTCTCAAGGGCATCCATAGTTGCAGCATCTACACGGAGGACAAAGCTTTTGGTTGAAGTTTCTTTTTTAGCCACGATTCTATTTACTATTTAACAATTTACAATTGAGTTCACATTATAACAGATTTCCATTATGAATAAACGATGCAATATCATCCATGACATATCCGACTACAGGTGACGCCTGATTATACTCAAACGGAGTAGCCTTACCACTACCTTCCTGTAGCATATGATTGAGTTTAGAATAAGATTTAAAGAAAGCATTTTTATTGCGCATCAACCCGAAGCGCCATAAGCCAAAATCCTGCATAGTCACCTGATAATCACGCTCGCCCTGCAATATAAGTATGGGAAGAGTCAGTTTAGATGCCACTTCTACCGGTTTATAGGCATTAGCAAATTCCCAGTAAGAACGAGGAACACCCAACAATAAAGGAATCTTATCATCATATTCCGGCGTGCCCAGTTTCTTTATATTATCCGCTTGTTTTTTTATTTCTGTAATCTGCTTTTTGGCATTAGCGGAAGAGTCTGTCAGAGAAGATATATAAGTCATTTGTTCAACAATAGCATCTTCAAATGGACGGGCTAAAGCGGCAACAAGGATAATTCCAGTCACCCCATCTGCTTGTTCTGCAATGCGAGGAGCAAGTGTGGCCCCTAAACTATGTCCCAGTACATAAACACTGTCTGCATCAACCTCCGGTAATCCCTTCACCCAAGCAATAATGGCTACAGCATCATCTACACTTTCAGTGTCATAGTTTGCATTCTGGCCTTCCGGAATAAAAGCTGCACCATATACTTTTGTACGCTTATCATAACGAACCGTTGCAATACCACGTTCTGCCAATCCCCAAGCCAAATCACGGAAAGGCTTATTGGGACCGACAGTTTCATCACGATCCTGCGGACCGGAACCATGCACAAGGATTACGACAGGAGCCTTTTTCTTGCCTACAGGCAACGTCAGCGTTCCGGGCAATTTAAAGCCATCCGCTCCCACCGTTATATCTCGTTCCTGCATTTTCTCTTTATTATAAGCTACCGGCTTGGCTGTAGAAGCAGCAGGCACAGGCATCAGACGAATGGTATTCATGCTTCCGTCAGCATCGAAAGACAGCAAAAAACGGAGACTGTAACGTTCAAACTTCAGATCGCGATAATAAAGTGTTATGCCTTCAGCACTCTCTTGCTTCCACTCTCCTTTGGCTTGAAGTTTTCCAAACTGCTTTTCCGATTGCTTAAACATGTCCTTAAAAATTTCCGGTGATAATTTTTCCTGCAGATTTTTATTCAAGAGAGCATGAATACTGTCCCCCTGATCTGCCACAAACAATTCGTACACATGCTTCGCACGGTTCATATTTGTATCCTGAGCAAAAACCGCTACTACATGTCCCAGCAATAAACCAAGCACTAATGCCCACTTATATAAAAAAGAAAAGCTCATATTATCTTGATTAATGATTTAATGTACCTGCGTTAACAATCGGCTGTGCTGCCTCATCGGCACAAAGTACTACCAGCAAATTGCTGACCATAGCCGCCTTTTTTTCTTCGTCCAGTTCAACAATCTCTTCTTCAGAAAGTTTATGCAAAGCCATTTTTACCATGGAAACAGCTCCCTCAACAATCTTTTCACGGGCAGTAATGATAGCCGAAGCCTGTTGACGGCGGAGCATTACCGCAGCTATTTCAGGAGCATAAGCCAGATAGTTGATGCGTGCCTCCACTACTTCCATACCTGCCATGGCAAGACGTTCGTTCAACTTCTGTTCCAACTGTTCATTGATTTCTTCACCACCGGAGCGAAGTGTCAGTTCTTCAGTATCCGCTTCGTTATCATCATAAGCATATTGTCCAGCCACTTGGCGTAAAGCGGCATCACTTTGTATTTTCACAAAATTCTCAAAAGCGTTCATACGGCTGGCAACCGCATTACCTATATTAATCTGGTTGGCATTTCCCCCCGTATGGGCAGATGAAGCCATTGTCTGCGAATCAATCTCAAACATAGCTTTGTAGGTATCTTTAAGTTTCCAGACCAACACCAAACCTATCAGAATAGGATTACCGATCTTATCATTTACCTTGATAGGTTCCACATCCAGGTTACGCGCACGAAGAGAAAGTTTCTTCTTATCCAGAAATGGATTCACCCAAAAGAAACCAGTTTCCTTGAATGTACCTTTGTACTTACCAAAAAACACCATAGCCCGAGCCTCATTCGGTTCCAATTGCATATAACCGGCAAACATTATCAGCCAGACAATACAGAGAATACCAGCCACAATTGCCGTTGGCACACACGTAATAAAGCCAAAGAAAATTAGTGCAGGCAGCACAATGAGATGAACAAACAATCCTAAAAAGCCATTCATCTTAAACCCTTTGAAATTCAATTCTTTTGTTTCCATAACTGATAGATTAAGTTGATATCATTTTGATATCACAAATATATTATTTCATTTAGTAAAAAAGACATTCACAACATCTATTTTAAAGAAGATTAAGAAATTCGCCATTTTTTTATATCTTTGTGTGTTTTATAAATTAATACCAAATGAAAAATATAGCACAACAGATTTTACGTTTATTGATCTACATGGTACTGTTAATTCCAACCATGCTTCTTGCACAACCAATTTGTCAAATCCAACACTTCTCTATATATAACGGGTTAGTGCAAAGAACCGTTTCAGACATTGTACAAGATTCCAAGGGATTCATCTGGTTCTCCACCTGGAATGGTTTGAACAGATATGACGGTTATACTTTCAAGAATTATAAAGCATATCCCGGAGATGGATGCACACTAACAAGTAACCGTATATTAAGAATTGTGCCTGATCAACAAAATAACATCTGGTGCCAGACTTATGATGCCCGGGTTTATTTATTCGACAGTCATCAGGAAAAATTCGTCGATATTCTCCAACCTTTTGAGCAAAAAAGCGGGGAAACTTATATAGTACGCAAGATCTATGCCCTATCTAAAGGAGTCAGTTGGATCGTATGCGATCACGGAGCTTTTCGGGTAGACGAACGGAAATTAGGAAATGAGGATGAGGACGCCATAACACCTTATACTCCAGAAATCGGCAACCTACCCGGTAGAAAGATTTCCAGAATCGAACAAGATGCTGACGGCGATGAATGGATTTTTACAGATAAAAGCGTTTGTATAGTTGGGCAAAAAACAATATCTGATAAAACCCATTTCACTAGTTTCTGTGAAAACAATGAGAAAATGTATCTGATATCAAGCAAACGTTTAGCAATCTATAATCAACAAAACGGACAAGTTCAATATGAAGAAATACCTCTGGACTATTCGCGACTAAACTGTATACTAAGTTTGGGAAAAGATACTATCGGAATAGGTACCAACAATGGCATCATGCTTTTCTTTGCCAAAAACAAACAATTTAGGAATGTAGAAATGCATTTTAACGTCATGAGAATATTTGAGGACAGCCATAATGAATTATGGATATTCTCAAAAGAACAGCGTGGAATTGTACGGTATAATCCGTTGACTAACGAGCAGCAGCACTATGAAACCCCTACACAAAATATGCCCAAGGCTGAACTTAAAAGCCGTGACGTTATATTCGAAGATAACCAGGGAACTTTATGGGTTGTACCTCACCTAGGTTGTCTAAGCTATTATGACCGGGAAGATAAAGAACTAAAGCCCTATTACACCGATTACAGTAAACCGAAATCTAAATTCACACCTGTTATCCTAAATTTCTATGTGGATAATCAAAAAAACTTCTGGTATGCCAATAATTTCTGGATGGACAAAATTTCATTTTTTCCTAATGCCAGCCAACTGACCACTTTTGATTCCGGACATGAAACCCGCGCAATCATGGTTGATAAGCAACAAAATCTCTGGGTTGCAAACAAAAAAGGAGTCATCCGGATTTTCAATCCGGACAAAACTCTTAAAGGCTACCTGACACCGGAAGGAACTATCAGCTCAAAAGCCATTTCGTTCTCCAGAAACATTTATTGTTTCACAGAAGACGAACAGGGAAACATATGGATGGGTAGTAAATGGGACGGAATCATCCGGTTAAGCCCTGAAAGAGATGGAAGCTTCCAGATAAGAAACTATGTACATAATGAAGAAGACCCCTATAGTTTAAGCAATAATAGTGTTTATTGCATATACCAAGATTCAAAAAAACGAATGTGGATAGCCACTCATGGCGGAGGCATTAACTTACTTCAGGAAACGGCAGATGGAAAAGTCCGCTTCCTGCATAACGGTAATCTACTGAAAGGCTATTCAAAAGACAAATTTAGCAAAGCGCGTGTTATCAAAGAAGTGAATAATACCCTTTTAGTCGGTACAACCGAAGGGTTGATTACCTTCTCCTGCAATTTTGAACGTCCGGAAGACATTAAGTTCTATACCAATGTACGCATACCGGATTTGGCATCCAGTCTTAGCAGCAACGATGTGATTTATATTTATACAGACAGCCATAAAAATTCGTATGCACTTACATTCACCGGCGGCATCAATCAGATTATTTCAGATAATTTGTTAACCGACCAGATCCAATTCAAGACCTACACCAAACGAAATGGTTTAGTGTCGGACCTGGTTCTATCCATGATTGAGGATCAACAGAAAAATCTATGGGTCATATCAGAAAATACACTGGCCAAATTTGATCCGGAAAACGGAACCTTCGAGCATTACAACGAAAAGCATCTGCAAAAAGAAATATATTTCAGTGAAGCCTCCCCCGCTATATTACAGAATCAGTTAATATTAGGTACAGATGCAGGGATTTTAAAGATAAATCCAGCTGCCTTCAGTAAAAGTTCCTATACTCCCCCTATTGTATTCACTAGTTTAAAAATACAGGGAGTTCAGCAACAACTGGATCTTGATGATCTGGAGGAATTAAAATTAAAACCTGACGAGCGAAACGTATCTTTCCAGTTTGCAGCATTAGACTATGTCAATCCGACTTCCATCAACTACGCTTACCGGTTAAAAGGGCTGGAAGAAAAATGGAATGAAGTGGAGAATAGCCGCACGGCCAGTTATATTAATCTTCCTCCGGGAAATTATGAATTACAAATACGCTCAACCAATAGTGACGGTGTATGGACAGACAATGTGCGAAAGCTTTCTGTCACTGTAATTCCCACATTCTGGGAAACATACTGGGCTGTATTACTCTATATTATCTTATTCATCTTATTTACAGCTACTATTGTATATATCATATTATATATCTATAAACTACGTCATCAGATTTATATGGAACAACAACTGTCAAATATAAAGTTACGGTTCTTCACGGATATTTCTCATGAATTACGCACACCGTTGACTCTGATTACCAGCCCTGTAGGTGAAGTTCTTGAGCATGAGCCTCTCACTCCCAGTGCCCGTAAACTTCTGACAGTAGTTCACAATAATACAGAGCGCATGTTGCGACTGGTCAATCAGATACTCGATTTCCGTAAAATAGAAAACAAAAAGATGAAGCTATTGCTGGAGAAAAGTGATATTATAGAACTATTGCAAAAAGTGATGGGTAATTTCCACCTCATTGCCGAAGAAAAAAATATTAATTTCCGTCTGCAAACAGATAAAGAGTCAATACATTGCTGGATAGATCAGGATAAAGTCGAAAAGATTATCTTTAATTTATTGTCTAATGCATTCAAATACACACCTGCCAATAAATCAATTACAGTGTATGCCCATACGACAAAAGATAAAGTCGTTATTTCCGTTGCCGATGAAGGTATTGGTATTGACCCTAAGAAGCAACAGACACTATTCCAGCGTTTTGAAACATTGGTAAATAACAATATTCTGCAACCATCTTCCGGCATTGGCCTGTCCTTAGTAAAAGAACTGATTGAATTACATCAGGGTAATATTCAAGTGAATACTGAAACTGGAATGGGGAGTGAATTCATTGTGACATTGCCGCTTAACCAGAAGGTTTATGAAGGAAAAGAAAACACGGAATTTATCCTGAGTGATGCTCCGTCCACTCATAATCAGAAACAAGACAAGCATAAAATCATTTCCAAAACATCAGAGAAAAATGTTATTCTACAGGAGAAGATGGAAGAAAAAGACACCGATAATAATACGGACAGGTATCCTATCTCCGTGTTAGTCGTAGAAGATAATGCAGAATTGAGAAACTTCCTGAACGATATCCTTTCCGGAACCTATAAAGTCATTGAGGCGACAAATGGGCAAGAAGGCCTGGAGCAGGCTCTGCAACATGTACCGGATTTTATCATCAGTGACGTGATGATGCCTGTTATGGATGGTCTGGATATGGTGAAAGCTATCAAAGCTCACCGAGATGTTTGTCATATTCCTATTATACTTCTTTCTGCCAAGTCTTCTTTGGATGACCGTATTTCTGGATTGGAACAAGGAATTGACGATTATATCACCAAACCATTCAGTTCTACTTATCTGAAAACACGCATTAAATCACTGTTGCATCAGCGCAAACAATTACAGGAACTTTATCTCGAACAATGGTCGGATCAGAAAAAAGAAAACCCTGTCCCTACTCTCCTTGTAGAAGTAGAACCGGAAAGGCCACAAATTGTTCCGTTTGACGAAGTATTCATGAAGCGGGTAATGGAAATAATGCACAATCAAATGGATAATTCGAAACTGACGATTGATGAATTTGCCCAAGAACTGGGTATGGGCCGTACGGTATTCTACCAAAAGCTGAAAAGTATTGTCGGACTTTCGCCTATTGATTTCGTCCGCGAGATGCGTATAAAACGTGCCAAGCAATTAATGGAAACAGGAGAATATAACGTCTCTACAATAGCCTATATGACAGGCTTTAATGATCCAAAATACTTTAGTAAGTGTTTCAAGAAAAAATATGGAGTAAGTCCCTCAGAGTTTACTCCTAAAGATAAATAAGAGAATACCAACTTCATTAGTTACTATATACATAAAGGGCGTTCCTCCGAATGGAACGCCCTTCCTGCAAAGAATGTCTAACAAAACCTCACGGCTTCATTAACGACACGTTATTATTATTGTCTCCAACGCGGATCACCAATGCCCAAACGATAGATAGCTGAATTGCGTACCTTATCGGTATTGTTATAATACAGGTTGTTGAGATCAATGCCGCGATGCATCAACTTATCCGGATCATGATGAGGTGGATTCGGATTCTTCATTAACTCTGTAGGAGAAATTCCTTCAGGGTCCTGCTCATCTCCCAAATGAACAGCCAGTTCCTCAGTACCACTAGCATTGAAATTATAACCAGCATTATTCTTCGAAGCATCAAAACCACTGGAAAAAATTGAACCTTTGGTCAGATAAGCATTAGTAGAATAATTATCCTTGAAATCGTAGATAATAACACCATCACCATTTACTGTACGAAGATCAATAGCCTGTGAATTCATTGTACGATTATCAGATGCATCCTTAGCCAAAATGAACAAATTCTTCTGGAAGATAATTTCCGTGCCACTTGGCACATTACGCATGTCAAAGATCTTAGAACCACCACGAGTTTCAAAGTTTATAAACGTATTGTTCTCAATAGTAAACTTATAACGAATGTTGGCTGGCCAATCAAAGTTATCCTTATTATTAGAAATAAAGGCACCATGCGGTGAATCATAAATAGTATTGTTGCGGAAAATAAAGTCATTAAATACATTACATTTTGCTAATGCACCATCACCAAAGAACCAACAATAACCACCACCTTTGTTATCATAATATCCTGAATTATAGAAAATACAATTTTCGATTTGAATTTTCTCAAACGTCTTACGATTAGAGCCTTGCGTACGGAGGAAACCACGCACCTGTCCTTGGAAAGTACAATTATAAATTTCAAACGACTGGAATGAAACAGCCATACCCATAGAGTACATATTTATAAAGTAGTTACCGGTAGTATTACCATTGTAAAGCCCATAGTGAACAGCTTTCGGACAATCAAAGTCGAGATCTTTGAATATTACCGACTTCACATTGATACCACCCAACTCACCAGTTTGCGGATTACGCCCGAACATGAAGTTCATCGCATTACCACAAGCACCATTGTCATAAGTCCAAGTACCACCCATCAACACTTTAGCATTACCCTTAGAAACAGTTTCGGGATCGGTCTGTAGAGTAAAGCCTTTACAGATAGATACATTCTGAGCAAAATAGTAAGTTTTGCCACCTTCCAAGTAGAAAATCTGACCCTCAGCCAAGCTACCATCTGCAGTAAAGTTATCAATGATAGTATCAAGGCGGGACGCATTATAGTCGTAAGCACCACGAATGGTATCATTCGGGTCAGCAAAGTGCTTGATTAAAATAGGTTCACCCGCTACACCATCCATACGAATCACACAAGTATTATAAATAGCATCCCAATGTACAGCCACATTATCGTTCTGCACGTTTACCAAATATACACAGTTAGTCTCCAAACCATCAATATCTACATAACCACGCTCAAAATCTTCCTGAGTCAATTTGTAGTTCTTCCACTTGTCGGGACAAGCAGCATTAGGATTAGTAGGTGAAGGCTCCACTGTTAGAGTCTGCATTACAAAATTACCATCTGCGACTTCAAAGTAATTCAAGTATTTTTGCTGTTGATCATCACTACCCGAAGTTGCTAACTGTCGGTCTATATTTACCCGGAAAGTTGTTTCAGTCACATCGTTAACCACAATAACCTCCGGAGTGTCATAACGAGGTTCGGTAGTAAAACTACAATACTCAGACCACTGACGACCGCTACCATAGCCATACCACTTAGAGTGGTGCCCCTCACCTTTTTTAGAAAGAGTACGAATGGCAAAGTGATAGGGAGTAGAATATTGGAGATCCTTTACCAAATATTCCAATTCATCAGGCCCAAGAATTACTGAGCCTTCAATATTTTTGGGATTTTCCCAATCCTCGGCCAAACCGGAAGACACGTTACCTTGTAATCCCCATTTCAACTCATATCCGGCACAGCCATCCACACCATACCAACGAAGCTGCACATCGTTAATATTCACCACCTGACAACGATAGGGGTCGGTATCACCCTTATTTGAATTATCGTCTACACGAAACATGGTCATAAGTTCTCTATCAGCATCCAGTTCGCTCTTCCCGGGAATATAGTCATCATCACTACAAGCCACAAACGAGAATGAGCAGAGAGCCATCATGATATATAAGAATTTCTTTTTCATATTGTTGTTTCTTATTTATTGATTACTACTTTGTATAACCGTAATAGTTCTTATAGGCACCGGCAGAACGTTGAATAGCCGCATTCGGATAAGGTAAAATATATCGAACCGGCGGCAAACTGGCATTTGCACTCGGGGCATGAGTACTATATTTGCCATTAGTATTCAGATAAACCAAACCTGATATCTGATCGCAATAAATGTATCCATAAAATGAGTACAAACATTGTGCATTCACTACACCTGCATCAGAAGCCCAGGCGTAAGGATACTGAACTGTCAATGCTCTATATTCATCAGGAACTGTACTCACAACTACATCATCATATGGATTGTAAATATCAATAATACGCAATGATGTATTGGGAAATACACTCGGAGTTTGAGGATTTGCACCAATCATATAATATACGGTTGATGGCAATTTGTCTAAATATTCAGGCATTCCGTCATACTCTTCCACCATCTCTTGGTAAGCAGATTGTCCCGCACCGTTTTCACCGCAAACCAAATAGCGTAAGAAGTTATAATAAGTATTTTCTGCCAAAAGGTTATTACGAACCAAATCTTTCCAACGCATGTTTTCACCAGCAAACTCAAACTTACGTTCGTCAAGCACAGCCTTCAGAAAATCCTCCTTTGACCCACTCATACTTTCGATATACGAATCAATCTTTTCCGGGTTAGTGAATGCACGTTGGCGTACCTGACGAAGAGCGGCCTTAGCTGCATCTGTAGGGCCATCATTCAGTTCGTTGGCTGCCTCAGCATACATCAACAATACATCTGTATAGCGCATATAGGGAAAATTAATACCTGTATTACCTGCACTTTCCGGATTACCACTTGTTGACCACAGTTTGGACCACTTGTTATTGTACACCGTATAAGAAACACTGATTGTAGGTTCGCCATTATAAAGGTATCCCCACAAGCCATTGAGATAATCGCGACGAGCATCTTCTGGGTCAAACATAAAGCGATAGAATGCACTCAATGCAGCGCTACTCTTAGCTTCACCCCAAATATTATCGCCACTCGTAGAACCTTCATAGAGTTCGCTTTTCGGTCCATGTACATAACCAACATTACCGGAAGTCTCTTTTGCAAAAGGAATTTCAAAGATAGGATCATCATTACTGTTCACCACATAGTTACATTCATTTACAAACACCCGATAATAAGGCAAAGACAATGTGTGGGTAGCTGAAGAAATTACTGAGTCACAGTATGCTAAAGCCGTTTTATAAAGATCTTTGTAGTTGGCAGGACGTTCCATTTTACCGAAATTAGCTGGATTATCAGTATCCGGACGCAAAGAGTAACCACCCGCATGCATTGCCATACGTGCAATCATAGACCAACAAAACTCCTTAGAGGCACGTTCTACACCATTCGACAAATTAGCAGCAAACTTCATGTAGGGAGCAATACTCTTCAAGTCCTCAATCAAAGTCTTGTAAACTTCATCACGGCTGACAATAGGCATTACATAATTCTCTACCACAGAAGCGGGTTCAAATGTGAAAGGAATATCACCAAAATAAGTCACCAAATCATGAAAGAACATGGCACGTATCACTTTAGCTTCACCCATCATCTGCATGATTTCTGCATCTTCTGTGCTATATAGCGGACTTCTCTCTAAATAATATACAAAATTATTAGCATACTCAACACCTGAATAGGCAGCATTCCAAAACTTCTCTACGTCATTGGCAGTACTGTTTCCATCGAAACGACGAAAACTGTTGTTTGTAGCCACATCACTGGTATTCGTCGTAAACTCCACATCGCTGTTGAAAACAAACTTAGTGAAATAAGCGTCACCGTAAAAATCACCACTCATCAGCTTTGCATATACCCCGTTAAGGGCGCGGTTAATCTCTGTCTTTTCGCCGAAAACCCCTTCACTATCATACTTCGATACAGAGTCAACATCCAAGAAGTCACTGCAAGCTGTGAAACCCAACGAAGCCAAAGCGGCGAAAAATAAATATTTTAATTTCATATTTCTCTAATTTTTAATGTTAGAATGTAATGTTGGTACCAAATACGAAGCTACGGCTACGTGGGTAACGATTGTAGTCCATAGAAGGAGTCAAACCTGATTGTACATCTACTTCGGGGTCGTAACCAGAATAACCAGTCAGGATAAAAAGATTGGAAGCACTGGCATAGAAACGAACCTTCGACATCCCCCACTTCTTAGTCAGGTTACTAGGCAATGTATAACCGATCGTTACGTCTTGCAAACGGAGGAATGAACCGTCTTCTACAAAGTAAGAGTGAGTTACCTTATCTTCCACATCTGCCGGATTCCACAAAGACTTACCGGCATTCATCGTAATATATTCGTTAACCGACCCATCAATGTTAGTATTTTTATACAGGCATTCACCATCCGCACGTACATAAGTCCAGCGATTTTTTTGTGTAAAGTCTGCCAATACGTTGTAGAAATTATTAGTATTACTGATAGATGAAGAAAGCATGTAATTAGTAGCATTATAAACATCAAAGTCAACCATGTAGTTAAAGTTGGCAGTAAAGTCAAAATTCTTCCATTGACCACTCAAACCGAAACCACCTTGGAACTTTGGAGTTGTGTTACCAATCACAGTACGGTCGTTTTCTGTTATCTGACCGTCCCCATCCAAATCTTTGAACTTAATCTTGCCCGGCAATGTTGCTGCACCCGAATTAGAATCCTGATAGATAGTGTTAATAACAGTACCTTCATTCGGAACAGCCAAGAAGTTCTGAGTAGGATCGAAATAGAATTCATCCGGACTATAGAGACCATCATAGACAAAACCGTAAATCAGACCAACTTGATCACCCACTCTCAAGCAATAGTTATCATAATCAGGTTTCCAACGATCATCCAAAATCCAAAGTATATCATCGGTATCATTCAGTTTATCAATTTTCATTTTGTTCATACCGAATGTAAAGTTAGCGCTCAACACATAATCCTTACCACGAAGAATATCTCCATTAATACTTAATTCAATACCCTTATTCGTCACCTGGCCGATGTTCTGCATCTGCTTAGTGAATCCCATGGTCGACGGTATAACTGACTCATAAAGTAAATCTTTTGTAGTGTTCCAATAGAACTCCGGAGTAATGGTCAAACGATCACCAAAGAGGCTGATATCCAATGCCACGTTGCGAGTTAGGGTTGTTTCCCACTTGATTTTTGTATTGGGAAATTTTTTCCCATCGCTTACACTAAACCATTGTTCGCCATATTGAGTTGCTTCACCAAAGCCTGGACCACCAGTTGCATTTACCGAATACAAGAAACGCCATTGGTCATCGTCAATACGATTATTTCCAGCCAAACCAATAGCAGCACGCAGTTTCAAATTGCTGATTAGCGCATTATTTTCCAAAAAGCCTTCTCTGGAAAGTACCCAAGCACCTGAAACAGAGGGGAAATACCCCCATTGATTACCCGGAGCAAACTTAGTAGAACCATCGGCACGCATTGTTGCGGCAATCAAGTATTTGTGGTCATAGTTGTAGTTTATCTGACCGAAAAAAGAAGCCGTACGGTTTGGAGTAGAAAGTAAAGAAGTTGATTCCCACGGTGTACCCAAAGCCATATTGTTCAAAGCACGATCAGCTTCAATATTTTGAGGGAAATAACGATTCTTCTGATAATTCTCTTTGGTCTGAGTATGATGAATTTCCGACCCCAGCAATGCAGACCAGTTGTGAAATTGTCCTGTTTTAAACGAGTAATTAGCAGTATTAATCCAAGTATAAGACTCTTTACGCTTGTCTTTAATTTCAGCAACCGGCATTTTCGAATTATCCTGACCTGTTTTGGTCAGGCGACCGAAAAAGTTATTTTCATCAGAAAATTGGATAGAATGAGCAGCTTCGGTACGAAGTGTTAAACCTTCGATAGGTTTCCAATCCAAAGAGAACTGATTAGTGTAACTGTAAGCATGCTTCAACTTTACATTCTGACCGATATCGCTCTTCGGGTTAGTGTAAGCGAAGATTGCTTCATCGTCCGGATCAACTGTTGCCGGATCCCAGGTTGCAAATTCACGCAAACCGTTTGAGGGGCGATAGCGTAATACATCAATAATACCACCGCTACCGACTTTATCACCACCGGCTCCTGTGTCACGACGATATGTAAAACGAGGATTCATAGTTAATGTCAAGTTCTTGGTTAACTGAGCATTAATTTTGACGTTCAAGTTAGTACGACGAACACCGGAACCTAAAATAATACCTTTATCCTCCGATTGAGTCAAAGAAGTATTGAAACGGAACTTCTCGGAACCACCACCAACAGTTACATTAGTAGAATAGTTCAACGGAGTTTCTCCCATTACCTGATCTTGCCAGTCATGAGTAGGAGCATACTTATATAAATCCAAGTCGTTCGGATTACCAAAGTTAGCGCGAAAATATTTAGCCGGACCACTACGCATACCGCCATTTGAAGCTGCCCAGTCATATTGATACTGTACATAGTCGTAAGCATCCATCAAATCAAGTTTTTTAGAAAGCTTGCTTACTGACATTTGAGCATTCACACCTACAGTTATCTTACCCTGTTGAGCAGATTTCGTAGTCACAATTACAACGCCATTACCACCTTTTGCACCGTAAATAGCAGTCAAAGAAGCATCTTTCAACACGTCGATGGAAGCAATGTCCGTCGGTGGAATGTCATTAATATTGTCTACCTGAAAACCGTCTACTATATAAAGCGGGTCATTACTTTGCGTCACGGACGTACCTCCACGCACACGGATATTGATATCAGCTCCCGGAGCACCATCGACCGTGGTTACCTGTACACCAGCAATCTTACCTTGCAGAGCTACAGCAGCTGAAGTAACAGGAACAGCAGCCAATTTGGCACCTGAAACAGAACCGACGGAACCCGTCAAATCCTTTCTCGCCTTACTGCCATAGCCAATAACAACCACTTCATCAAGTGCTTGTGAATCATCCTTCAAGACAACTTTTAATTCTTTACCGGCAACGGCATCCAGTTCCTGGGTTTCCATACCGATATAGGAAATCACCAGTTTTTTACCTTTAGCGACAGTTAACGTAAAGTGACCATCTAAATCAGTGGTAACACCATTGGAAGTATTACCTTTTTCCACTACAGTGGCACCGATAACCGTCTCCCCCTGTGAGTCTGTCACAGTACCTTTCACTGTAATGTTTTGAGCAAACACTCCAACAGGCACCATTAATAACAACGCCAATAATAGGAGTAATCTACTCTTCATCTTTCCATTTTTTTGTTTCATGATAGCATTACTTGGTTAAACAATATAATTAAATTATTCATAAACTCTCATTCAGAAATAAGCTGGTCCATAATCTCGATTATTTTCCGAAAAACGACAATCATCAATACTTATATATCCGGTAATATTATACGCATAAATAGGTAACTGAATAGTGCAGCTATAATGCTGAGGATCATCTTCTGAATTATAAAGGGGGACATACCTATATGTATAATCTAAATAACACAACATATATCTCATATAAATACATTGCGCTCTACCCTCCCATCTATTGGGACCACCATTCAATATTATTTTAAAACTTAAATAATCAAATTTTTCTTCATTGGCAGGTACACGAATCTTATTAGCAGGATAAACAGGTAATTGTTCTTCAACGATCTGATCTTCGCCCCAATAAATTCCAGTGCCACCAAATTGAATTCTATATTTTCCATCCTTATAATATCTTCGAGTATATTGACCTTCTTCATTTAATGTCGGATATGCACTCACCACTCCTAATAATTCCGAACAATTAAACTTTACCATTGCGATAGACAGAAGTAAATCAGTACCATCTACTAGTTCATAATCATAGACAGAATCGATGATAGAAGAATCTCCTAAAGCCTCATCAACAGAGGTAATACTTCGGGTGGAATATTCTGCCATTCTATTCTCAACCAACTCTTCAGAGCATCCCCAAAATGCAAAAAGAATTAAAAATACAACGTAAATACACCTTCTACTTAAATTAAAAAGATTCATGTTCATTAGTATTTTCATTTAAAGTATAACATAATAGTATCTAAATTCATCACAAGTTGTAAAACATCAACTTTCGGCTGCTACACTGAAGAGGTTCAACAGAATATTTATCACCAACAAGAAGATGAATATTACCAACATAAAGAAGATGCATTGATTGAAAGTAACGCCTTTATTTCTGATCTCCTAACTTCAGTTTCAAGAAGGCAAGAAAAAATCATCACTATATTTTTCATTTCCATAGTTATAGTATTTAATTCTAAAAAATATCACTTAGATTTTCTGATACAAAAGTCCGAAAAGGTATTTAGTTAAGGGGGGAAAATTTATCGCAATAGGTGGAAACGAATGTCCACAATGTTAAAAAACAGCTTTCTGGGTAGTCACAAGCCAGATAATACACCTAAGGAAACAAATATTCCACATAGCTATATAATAATTACACATCCATGCTTCCTTTACCGAAGTGCTGAAAAATCCACCTACATTTACTATTAGAATACATAGTAGTAAAACAGATAATTTATATCTTTGCAAAGCAGTTACAAATTAGTCAATACTATGAAAAAGTGCATTATATTTCAAGTCCATTATTTAATATTGATTTGTCTTTTTATCCCTTGTGTAGCCATCGCACAACCTATTTGTCAAATTCAACGTTTCTCCGCTTATAACGGATTGGCACAAAGGTCTGTCACCAACATCCTGCAAGACTCCAAAGGATTTATCTGGTTTTCCACTTGGAATGGCTTAAATAAATTCGACGGATACACTTTCAAAAACTATAAAGCATTTCCGGGAGACGGATGTACCTTAACCAGTAACCGCATAGCCAAAATCATACAGACACAAACCTGTGACATCTGGTGTCAGACTTATGACTCGCGAGTCTATCTGTTCGATAGCCGCCGGGAAAAATTCATAGATATCTTACGCCCTTATGAAGACCCCAAACAGCAGACCTACGCTGTGCAGAATGTCTATGCACTACCTAAAGGAGTAAGTTGGATCGTATGTGACCGTGGAGCATTCCGCATCGACGAACAAGCATACAAGGATCAGGAAAGAAAAGGAATAACCTTATATAATATCGAAGAGAAGAATCTGAAAGGAGATCAAATAATCACCATTTTTCAAGATAGCGATGGCGACGAGTGGATATTAACCAACAAAGGAGTTTCTATCATCGGTAAAAAGAAAATAGAATCCGATATTCCATTCAAGAATATCAAAGAAGATAACGGCAATATATACCTAGTATCTGCCAACAACCAGTTAGTAATATATCTCCCCCAGACACAGCAACTTCAATTTCATGAAATGCCCTTTTCAACCTCCAATACTATCAATTCTATCAATAGACTGGGAAAAGACAGCATAGGACTTTGCACAGACAACGGACTCTATATTTACTTTGCAAAAGATCAAAGATACCGGTTAATAGATCCCCGTACTCCTACTAATCCCTCCATCGAAGTTTTGTCTGTATTCAAAGATAGCTTCGGAGAATTATGGCTATACTCCGATATGCCCGGAGTAGTGCGTTACAATTTAGAAACAGAAGAGAAGCAACATTATATTACTCCGAAAGAAGACCTGCCGAAAGCCGAACGCTTAAGCCGCGACCTGATATTTGAAGATAAGCAAGGAACACTGTGGATGGTCCCACATAGAGGTGGATTCTCTTATTATGACCGAAAAAACAAACAACTGAAATCTTATTATACTGATTATAATAATCCTGATACAAAATTCACCCCCGTTATTCTGAACTCTTTTTTAGATCAACAGGGCAATCTCTGGATATGCAATCACTGGGATGTTACAAAAATTTCATTTTCTACATACGCATGCTCTCTGCAAGCTATGGATACCGGTTTTGAGACACGTGCTTTCCTGATAGACGAAAAAAATGAGCTTTGGACAGCCAGCAAAAAAGGATATGTACGAATTTATCAGCCGGATGGAAGTTTGAAAGGATATCTGACCCCCGAAGGTACCATCAGTTCACAGCCCATATCTTTCCAAAAGAACATCTATTGTTTTATGGAAGATGAAAATGGAATCATCTGGATGGGAAGTAAATTGGATGGTCTTTTCCGATTAACAAGAGACAGCAAAGATCATTTTCTGATACGTCAATTTACTCACCAGGAAAACAATCCGTATAGTTTGAGCAATAATAGTATTTACAGTATTTATCAGGATCACCAGAAACGAATCTGGATAGGTTGCTATGGTGGAGGGCTAAATTTATTAGAGGAAACAGCTGAAGGAGAAATTCGTTTCATACATAATGATAATCGGCTGAAGGAATACCCTAAAGGCCATTTTACCAAAGTACGCTATATCACTGAAGTTAATAATGCCATTCTTGTCTGCACTACGGAGGGCTTGTTGACTTTCTCCAGTGAATTTAAGCGACCGGAAGATATCTGTTTCTATAGAAATCTACGCCATCCAGATGAAGTATCCAGCCTCAGCAGCAATGATGTTACCTATGTCTACACAGATAACAGGAAAGCAACTTACATTCTTACATTTACCGGAGGAATCAATAAAGTCCTTTCTGAAAATCTATTAAGTGAACACATCGAATTTAAACCTTATACGACAAAAGATGGTTTACCATCTGACCTCGTCCAGTCTATGATAGAAGATAAAGAAGGAAGTTTATGGGTAATTTCGGAAAATGCACTTACCCGTTTCAATCCGGAAAAGGAAACATTTGAATATTATGATAAAAAGTACATGCAACAAGAGCTTTACTTTACAGAGGCAGCTCCTGTGCTGGAAAATAATCAATTGCTATTAGGAACAGATATCGGAATACTCAAAATTAGTCCCGAACATCTTCAGAAAAGTAGTTATGCCCCTCCCATTGTATTCACCGGGTTTAAAATACAAGGAACCTCCCAGAATTTAGATATCAATGATCTGAAAGAACTACGGCTGAAACCATCCGAGCGCAATGTTACTTTCCAATTTGCAGCTTTGGATTATGTAGCGCCGGAATCAATCAGCTATGCTTACCGTCTGAAAGGATTGGAAGAAAAATGGAATGAAGTGGATAACAGCCGTTCAGCCAGCTATATCAACCTGCCTCCGGGAGAATATGAATTACAGATACGTTCCACCAACAGCGACGGAGTATGGATGGAAAAAGCACGTATCCTGCCTATAACCGTACTTCCAACCTTTTGGGAGACATACTGGGCATGGATTCTGTATGTCGTATTATTCGTGTTATCCACAGCAACTATCGTCTATATCATTCTCTACATATACCGGTTGCGTCATCAGATAAATATTGAACAACAACTGGCAAATATAAAATTGCGTTTTTTCACCGATATTTCGCATGAATTACGTACTCCGTTAACGCTCATAGCCAGTCCGGTTACTGAAGTTCTGGAACACGAAACTCTCACAGCCAATGCCCGTAAACATTTAACCCTGGTGCACAAGAATACGGAGCGTATGTTGCATTTAGTAAACCAGATATTGGACTTCCGGAAAATAGAGAATAAAAAAATGAAAGTGCTGCTGGAAAAGACAGACGTCCTCAGCCTATTACAAAAAGTAATGGATAACTTCCGCCTTATTGCTGAAGAAAAGAATATCAATTACCAATTGGAAACAAACCAGGAAGCTATAGAAACCTGGATCGATCAGGATAAGTTTGAAAAAATCATTTTTAATTTGCTATCCAATGCATTCAAGTACACTCCGGCCAATAAGTCTATCACCGTCATTGCCAATGTAGAAAGTAGCAGATTAATTGTTTCTATAAAAGACGAAGGCATTGGTATTGATCTTCAAAAACAGCAAACACTTTTCCAACGCTTTGAAACATTGGTAAAATTCAATATATTGCAGCCCTCGTCAGGCATAGGACTATCACTTGTTAAAGAACTGATAGAACTACATTGTGGCAACATTGAAGTAAAAAGTCAACCCGGTGTAGGTAGCGAGTTTACCGTTATATTACCAATGAATCAAAAAGTTTATGAGGGAAAAGAAAATACAGAATTTATATTGAATGACGGAAATTCAGTCCCCGCTGAAAAGAAAAATGAAATAAGACCCATGGTTGAAATAGCTTCAATGGCTGACATTACTCCTTCAGAGACAGCCAATGAACCGAATCAGATATCGAATGAAGAAGACCCCATATCCATCTTAATTGTCGAAGATAACGTAGAGCTAAGAAACTTCTTATCAGATATCTTGTCAGAAAGTTACCGGGTAATCACCGCCACCAATGGACAAGAAGGATTGGACCAAGCCCGGGAATATATTCCCGATCTGATTATCAGTGACATTATGATGCCTGCTATGGATGGCCTTGATATGGTAAAGAATATTAAGGAGAACAGAGAAATATGTCACATACCTATCATTCTGCTTTCTGCCAAATCATCACTGGATGATCGCATATCAGGACTGGAACAAGGGATAGACGATTATATCACCAAGCCCTTCAGTGCAACGTATCTAAAAATCCGTATCAAGTCTTTGCTTCACCAACGTAAAGAATTGCAGGAAATCTACTGGAAAGCATGGTCGGAAAAATTAAACAATACCCAGGAAACCACTCTGGAAGAGAAACTGACCCCCTCGCAACCTCAGATCATTTCATACGATGAACAGTTCATGCAGCAAGTGATGCAAGTAATGGAAGAACAAATGGAAAACTCGGAACTTACAGTCGACGAATTTGCCCAGTTACTGAATTTAGGACGTTCTGTCTTCTATCAGAAGCTAAAATCCATTATCGGTCTGTCTCCCGTGGACTTCATACGCGAAATCAGGATTAAACGTGCCGTACAATTAATAGACAGCGGAGAATATAACTTTTCACAAGTGGCTTACATGACAGGCTTCAACGATCCTAAATATTTTGGAAAGTGTTTCAAAAGACAAATGGGAATGACGCCTTCGGAATACAAAGAGAATAAACTACGTACTCCCTTATAATTAAAGAAAGAGAAACAAAAAGACCTTGTCTGAAAATAAAAGTCCGGGCTTCACCATGAAACCCGGACTTCTTTTCAGAGAGGATAGTTTATCCTGAAACTAATACCTGTCAGATTATTTTGTCCACCATCTCGGATCTCCTACTTTACCATCCCCTTCAAACTTAGCTTCCGGTTTAAAGTGAAAATCACCATTCTTTGGATCTTCAAATAACTCTTCTGATGAGATTTTTAAGATTTGAGCATCGGTAAACTTCTTATCATTTTCCTGGAAATCAGAAGTTAAATAACATCCGGCAAAACTCAGATACTTGGAATAGTCGCTATTACCAGAATTCATTTTACCGCCCTTATTATCTCCCGTAAAAATTACCCCTGTTACAGTAATTTCTTTCGGTTGCTTATCCAAACGCAATAATTTAGGCATGTTAATATCATAGTTACAGAAAGTAGATTGAGTAAATGTAACTTTATCTGTCTGTACACGTAAATCCATAATCTGATCACCAATATTCAACAGAGTAGTATTGGTAATAGAAATAGTACTTAACGACTTCAACTTACCGATATTCAAAAGTCCATATCCACTTAAACCCACATTCTTAATGAAACAGTTACTAATAGCAATTCCTTCAACTTCAAGATTACCAGAATTGGTACGGATAAGACTTCTTGGAATTTCACTAATGTTGCATCCCTCAAAACTTACATTCTTAAAGCCGGTGCTACCGCCAAGTTCAATCATAAATTGAGACTTACCATCGCTGATAATATCCATATACTGTACATAGAAGTTATCCATAAGAGCAGAGAATGTAAACTTGGTCATATTTAATACAGGCATCTTACCTCCTACCACGTTACCGGCTATATACAAGTTCGCAACAGTTTCGGGAATTATAAATTCACCAACCTCATAAGTTTGTCCACCCGTAAATGACAAAGTCACATCGCCAGCCGGTGCACCCGCCAACAAGGCATTAATATCATCACTTGCTTTTACTGAAATAGTCGTTCCTTTGGAGGATCCCAAAGTCTTAAATTTATAAGAACCTCTGCGAGCCTTCTCATTGAAGATATACGTAATATAATTAGTTCCCGGTTTAAGCCCGTCTATTGTTAACTCACCAGCTTGTTTTTCTGTTGAAGTGAGTTCGTGTGCTGTAGCCCAAATCGTATCAGTTTTTGCCTCTTCACCCTCGATCTCAGTCTTTACTAACTCACCATACTCAATACGCGTAGCTGTTTTTTCTGCCTGCCAATTCAAAGAGACACTGGTAGTTCCCGGAGTAACGGTAGTAAATATCTGCTCGTCTGTAGTGTCAAAACACAACTGCACATATCCCGATTCCATCCCGGTATTTCCATTGACAGCTTTCATACGCACCGAATAACGTGTCGTACCATTCAGATCCGTAAAAAGAGCACGATATTCCGTTTTTATTTCAGAAGCTTCTTTATTGTAGGCATTCATTGTATCTACAAGAAGTTCTGTGGTAAATACTATATTGTTAAAAAGCAAACTATCACCTTCACTGAAATCAAATACATACTTTGTAGCATTTGTGACTCCCCTGAAACTCAAAAGAGCAGAAGTTGGATTCGTTTCTTTTACTTCAAACTTCGTAGAACGGAATAATCTGTCATGACTGGGATCCACTTCCCATTCATTAGCTTCCTCGCATGCTATCACCGAGAATGTGAGAATTCCCAGCAAAATATAATAGAAATTTCTAATTTTCATAAGTTTATTCTTTTAATAATTATCATATTATTGAGCACTATTATCATATCCGTAAGAATTGGACAAATATCCCTTAGACTTATAGATATCATCATAATAGATAGAGAACAAGTGACGATAATTACAAACTCCATTACCTATTTTGTAACCATTCAATCTATCCTGAATCAGAGAACCATACTTCAATGTACTCAACAACTGACTATAATCATAAGATTTTCTCAGTCCTGAAGCACATACCAATATTTTTGTAGCATTCTTGATCAAGCTATGATCTTTGTTTATATCCGTTTCCTTCACATTCCAGTAAGTCTCCGGAAACCATTTTATTTCCGTATATACTTTCTCATCCGGATTGGCTGCTCTCTTAGTATAAAAATTAATAGAAGAGAAATCTATAAATTCTCCATTCTCATCGTACTTGAAATACAGTTTATTGGGAAACTCTTCAGGTTGATAAGTCTTATCAAAGATTTCTACGGGATGGCTACCATCCAACATATAGAGCATAGCCACTTTCATCTCCTCAATCTTAGAATCGAGTAATCCCCAACGAATCAAATCGAGTTTACGGATACCCTCACCACCAAACTCCCATGCACGTTCGTTGACAATAGCATCAAAGAAATCTACTTTCTTATAGTCCATAACAGCTTCCGCTCCTGAACCAAATGCACGTTCACGAACCATCTCCAGCGCTCTGGCAGCACTAATACCAGCCACATCACTTACTGAATTTTCACCTTTACCTAACATATAGCGAGCCTCAGCAAACATCAAAAGGATATCAGGATAACGCATCACAATCCAGTTGATGCCTGTCGGAGTACGAGCCGTAGCGGTCAATGCGATTGAGCGATAAGATTCGGCAGTCCAGAAGAAAGACCATTTACCCAATCTCACAGACATAATATCATTCTGCATTACTTCTTTGATAGTACCATCTTTTTTGTAAACAGGCCAGTAGCAGGCATAGTCACGACGCGTGTCATTCTGATCGAACGAATAGAAATAATAAGCATTAGTACTAACATAAGTACCGCCAAAACCACGCTGGCCATATCCCAAATTACCATCCATGGCACGTCCCATCAAAGTACCTATATCACCACTATAGCCTACTCCATTGGCTACCTCAAACAAGTTCTCATTATATGTATTGGCTTTCAGACCGCAGACTGATTTCCAGATATCTCCATAATCCGGATCCAGTCTGTGAGGATTTTCCGGATCACCTATAATCTCAGCACACTGCTGTTCGGCAATCTCGTAATAATCCCTCCAATTGGCAGGACGACCTATAAAATACTCTCCTACTTCTTCCATACCCGGATTCTGCTCAGTATTGGAATAACGTTCCACACTCGTATTAGCCGGGAATTCCTTACCATCACGTACAGACCAGCCTCCGGCAAAAAGAGCGATACGTGCCAACATCCCCTTCGCAAACCCTTTAGTTATACGCTCACTATTATAATCAGCCACTTCGCCAACCCAAGGAAGGTATTCTATGGCTTCTTGCATGTCTTTTACAATACAAGCATATATACTGTCGCGGTTGATTTTACCCATATAGACATTGGAAAGGTCCGAGCTTGACATACCTTCTTTAAAAGGTATATCTCCCCAACGACGCACAAGTTCAAAATATGAAAGAGAACGAAGTACCAAAGCTTCACCCATATAACGCTTCATAGCCGTAGTGCCATTATTGAAAGCTTCAGAAGCACGAATACCATCTACTGCCGTGCTGGCAAGTTCTGCCATTTTAAAGATATATCCCCACTGCAATGTTTTATTATACCAGTCACACCAGTAATTGGCCGCACCTGAATCACTCGTCTTGTCTGTAGCCGGATCTTCCTGATAACCGCTTGCCTGCTCAATATCAGAAACTCCTTGCCAGTTTACTGACATTTTCTGACCATATACATAGGTTCCGGCCAATTCCGAATATACTCCCATTATGGCAGATCGAGTCATTCCCTCATTCTCAAATAAGTTCTCCTTGCTTTGTTCGGAAGGAGAATCCGTATTCAAGAAATCCTCGCAGGAAGTGAATAGCATCATTCCTGCCGTCAGTATATATAATAGATTATATTTTTTCATAAGTATAATAATTTAGAAAGTTAGATTTAAACCGAAAACATACGATTTGGACTTCGGATAAGCTGATCTATCATAACCCGGTGTCATAGCTTTACCGGTATTTACTTCAGGGTCTTGTCCACTATAAGCAGTCCAACAGAACACATTGTTAGCAGTAGCATAAACACGCAGAGACTTTACTCCGAATTTTGTTGTAAGCATCTTCGGCAAAGTATATCCTAAAGTCAATGTACCCAGACGCAGGAATGACCCATCTTCTACTGCCCAATCCGTAGTAATGGAGTTATTCATCAATGGATGCCAGATTGTAGCGTTTGCATTGATTTCCTTCAGACGTTCGGGATTAGCATAGTCACCATAATAAATATTCAAACCGGTTACCGGATCAATAGTAGTAAAGCGATTTTCCAGCTTCATTTCAGTGCTCATATTCTGATACCTTTTGGCTCCTACATAAGACGTATAGTCAATTTTATTCATATTCAAAATATCATTGCCATACGACCAGTTAAACATGGCGGTCAAGTCAAATCCTTTCCAACCAGCATTGAAACTAAAGCCACCGGTGTGTTTAGGCAAAGCATTTCCAATTACTTTACGGTCATTGTCTGCATCAATTACACCATCGCCATTCAGGTCTTTCAGCTTCAGATGCCCCGGTCCGTAATAACCACCTCCTTTAGAAAGTACACCAAAATTGTCCGGAGCAATATTATTACCATTTTCATCTTTCTTCAGTACCCATTTCTTCGTAGCCTGATCAAAATCAAAATCATCGAAAGAATACATGCCATCACAGACATAACCATACATCAAACCTGTTTCTTTCCCTACGAATACGCGGTAGTTATCACTTCCCACTTCTGTACCTCCACCAGAAAGGATCATCACGTCTCCGTTTGCTCCATAAAGAGCATCCACTTTGTTCTTATTGAACGAGATGTTAAAGTTAAAATCCAGGAAAAAGTTTTTCGTATTAATCAGATTAGCATTTAATGTCAATTCCACACCACGGTTGGTTGTCTGTCCTAAGTTCTGATATTGAGTATTATAACCGGCATTAGAAGGCAACTGAACCTCCATAATCAAGTTCTTGGTTACATCATTATAGAAATCAAAAGTCAAGTTCAGGCGGTTCTCAAACAACCCCAGATCAAAGCCGACATTTGTAGAATATTTAGATTCCCAAGTAAGGTTTTCGTTGCGCAAACGCGTACTTGGTTGCAAACTGCTCTGTCCTATTTCATTCTGATAATATAAGTTCTTAATATTGGTCACCGGAGAGTAAGTCTGACGCCAATAGGAACCTACACGGGCATTACCGGATTTACCATAGCTAAGACGCCACTTAAAGTTAGACAACCAGTCTTTGGTAGCTTCCATAAACTTTTCATCAGACATACGCCATGCAGCTGAAGCTGCCGGAAAGAGTCCCCACTTATTGCCCGGAGCAAATACATTGGTACCGTCGGCACGCAGTGTGAAAGTCAGATAATAGCGATCTTTAAGTATATAATTAGCACGACCAAAATAAGACATACTTCGGCTCGGCTCGTTAATCGTTGTATAAGTAGGTTCTGACGTACCATTGTTCCACATAGAAAGAATATCATTCACTCCGTAATCACTTGGGAAGTAATCAGCCGTGATTTGCATTTTATCTTTCTTGGAACTTAACGCTTCCATACCTCCCATAACATCAAAACTATGATCTTTCATTTTGAACTTATAGTTCAGCAAGGTACGGAAAGCCCAATTCTGTCCGTTCCAATATTCACGGACACCTACAGGCTGACCGGCAGTTTGGTTTGCCTTACTTGTATTCTTCAAGTAGACATTATCCGTACGGTCAAAGCTAAATCCGTAAGTACCTTCAGCACGCCATTGCAATCCTTTTATAACATCCCATATCAGAGCGGCATTATAAGAATTGTTGAATTTAGACTGCTTCTTATACTCGTTTACAATATTGAAATAAGGGTCATTCAGGCTACTGATATTTTCAATGATACCATCGTCTCCACTTAAATCTTCATCAGTAAGGTCTGTCAGAGTTCCTATTGTAGGATACTTCACACAGTCACGCAACTTAGAACCACTTGATACACTCGGACCGTCAATCGTAGTATTGGACATCTTAACATTGAGGTCCATTCTCAGCTTCTTGTTGAATTTCTTGTTTACCTTCAAATTGACATTGTCACGACGATACTGCGAAGTCTGCATAATATAAGTTTCATCGTCATGCGTATAACTAAGACTATAGACCAGGTCTTCACTACCTCCATTGATATTCATATTGTAGCTCTGTTTCAGACCTGTCCTGTCGAACAAATCACGTTGCCAGTTTTTACCAACTTTTGATTTATAGATATCTATATCTTCCCACTGCCCATAACGATCGAAGAAACCGGCATTCTTCGCCGGATCCAACTCTCTCTGAAGATACACATATTCATAGGGAGAAAGAACTTCTGTTTCATTATAAAAACGATTGAAACCCAGAGAGGCATTCAGGCTTATTTGCGTTTTACCAGCACGGCCACTTTTAGTAGTAACCAAAATTACACCATTAGCACCTTTTGCACCATAGATAGCAGTAGAAGAGGCATCTTTCAATACGTCAATGCTCTCAATATCCGTAGGTGGAATATCATCAATACCACTTACCTGAAAACCGTCTACAATGAAAAGAGGTTCATTGCTTTGTGTAATGGAACCACCACCACGCACACGGATGCTAACCGTAGCATCGGGGGAACCTTCTGATGTGATAACGCTTACACCAGCCAGACGTCCTGTAATGGCACTTGAAGCAGAAGTTACAGGAATGTTTTTCAAAGTACTTTCACCTACAGAAGAAATAGCACCGGTCAAATCCTTCTTGCGTGCGTTACCATAACCTACGGCAACTACTACTACTTCGTCCAGTGTTTGCGAATCATCCTTCAAGACAATCTTCAAGGTCTTTCCGGTTACCGCATCCACTTCTTCTGTTTTCATACCTATATAGGTAATAACAATCTTTTTTCCTTTACCTGACACATTCAGAGTAAAATTACCATCTAAGTCAGTGATGACACCATTCTGGCTTTTGCCTTTTTCCATAACAGTGGCACCGATAATCGGCTCTCCTTCCGAATCAGTCACATTACCTTTTACCGTAATGTTTTGAGCAAACACTCCAATAGGCACCATTAAAATGAATGCCAGCAGAAGTAACCTGCTCTTCATCTTTTCGATTTCTTGTTTCATGATAGTATTATTTAGTTAAACAATAAGTACAGTGTTTTTCGTAAAGCTTTTCATTTCTTAACTTAACCTGTGTTATTAATTCTTTTGCAAAATTCAGAATTAGAAGGATGATTAAAGAGTAAAATCATCCGAAAAGAGAGTAAAAATTAAGCTATAGCCTAAAACAGAGCAGTTTTAACAAAAAATCCCGGACTTTCACAAGCCCGGGATTCTACATGCAAAAAATGTCAATATGTTATAGTGGCATTACAATTCATTAACTAAAGAGTACCCTCTGTTCCTAATGAACCATAACGATTGACAGCACATACTTTTAAATTTCCTTTTATTTCAGATGACAAATTATAGATCGGCTCTTTTGTAAAACCTATAACACGGTCATTATCAAAAATGACATATCCGGCAGCAGCAGGTACTGCTTTCCAACTAACTTTCAGCCCCTTTTTCTTCAACTTTGCGGGAGACGGCAATTTTTCCATCATCACACGGGGATCCCATCCGTCATCTCCCGGAATTATACGTTCGTATACATAGCCATCCGCTTCTTCCTTGGTGATTGTTGCACGACAGGAACCTTTCGGCGGATTATCCGGGCCACGTCCGTCATATTCAGTCTTACGTTGGCTCAGGTCAAGTATATTACCTTCAGCATCGCGACTGTCATACTCTGCAAATAACCCTGGAATAGCACCCATGTTTGTCCACCCCTCGGGAGCAAGAGGAATGCGCATAGTGGTATGTATATAAACAGCACGAGGAGAATTATGCCACGGACGTCCTAACTTTTGTTTACCATCGGAAGCAGCGGCATTACCATCCACTATACAGTTGCGAAATACATATCCGAACCTCACATTTTTATGGGAGGGAGCAACTATTACAGAACCACTGCGCACATTATATAATGTACAGTTCTCAAGCAAAGCATCTCCACTGCCATAAAAGTAATCTACCGCGCCCTCAATCCAGCAATCTTTCGCATAAAGACGGTGAGAGTCAGTTCTGGAAGTCATCCAAGTGTCCTGAAAAGATCGAAAAATGCAATTATTGTATGCGGCACAATCAGCTTGGCTACTCATAGCCAAAGCTTGAGGACCATTTTGACTATCTACCCCCCAGTCATTAAGATAAGAGATATTCTCCGTATAAAAATGGGCTCCCTTCACATAAACAACGCTGCCTTCTAATTTGTAAATTTCGGAGGAAGGATTATGAACAGAATGTTTCCAGTAAGCGGTTTTCTCGGGTGCAGTACCTTCTTCGGGTTTTCCGCCTACATTGAGAAGGTGATGGATGATCGTCTTATCCTTATCCTGCCCAATGAGATGAATGTAAGTCTTGGTCTCAGGGATAATTACCTGTTCACGGTACGAACCGTTCTTTACGAAAATGAGCCATGGTTCCCGCCGGTTCTCCGGTGCCGCATCTACGGCAGACTGAATAGTTGCATAGTCGCCGCTGCCATCCTGAGCCACTACTGCCTGAAATGGAGAGACTGCTTCCTTATCCTGTGCACATCCTCCGGATAAGATTCCGACAAGTAGTACAGTAAAAATAATCTTCTTCATACTTCTATGTTTGATAATTGTTTCTTGATTCCTATGGTACGAGACTGTTCATATAGACTTCCAGATTGGTATAACCTTCCTTACTCAATGTAGTAGTAATGCCATCGGAAGCATCCTTCGGATTCAGCCCATGAGCCGTTTCCCATACATCCGGAATACCATCTCCGTCAGTATCTTTTAGTTCATCGGCTGTAACACCGCCATTCGTTAATTCCGGCCAAGCACTGGTGGCCCCTTCCGGTTTCACATCTGCCGGTAAGTCGATCAATCCGGGAGCATTTTCAGCACCTTTCGTCACGCTGCCAATGTAAGTAGCCGTACCGTTTTGGGTTTCTTCTATAATACGTATATCTATAATATCACGTTGTTTAGAACAACCAGCGTGGGCCAATACAAGATCATACGCCTGTTCGGCGGTATGTGTAGTGACAATGCCTGCATCCAGAGGTTTGACCAGACGCATCTCTTTCTTCACTTGTTTGGTGAAAGTATTATCGCAGGATGAGTTGTTTATTTGTTCGTAAATACCCTTTGTCCAGTTATCCTTGGTGACTTCCTTATTACCTTCGATTACGTTACCGTCCACATAGAATTTCCCCCATACATGTTCCATAGGTTTCCAAACATTGGGTTTACCATCCGCCTTGGTACAATATTTCGTAGTACGCACTCCAAGAGCGGCAATACGATAGCGTACAGGACTTTTTTTGGGAGTAGCCGGACCCGGTTTATAATAATTGTTCACGATGTTCACATGCATTCCCTCTCCACCGTAGCAGCCATTTCCCGCCCAATTATAAAAAACGTTGTTCCGCATATCCACATGCTCACGTTCCTGAGTGAAAGGACGGGGACCAAGTCGGGGAAAACGACTTTCATGGTGTGCCAGCAGATTATGATGAAAAGACGCTTTCGCTCCTCCCCAGATGGCTCCATATCCGTGTTTTCCTTTGGCATGACCGGCCGTCCGAAGGCTTTCGGAAACAAGACACCACTGAACAGTCAGGTTTTCACCACCGTACACCGAACAACACTCGTCTACCGACCAACTGATAGAACAATGGTCTACAATAACATTCTTGCAATCGGTACTTCCAAGTCCGTCGGGTTCTCCACCGCCTTCATTGCCGACACGAAACCGTACATAACGAACAATAACATTGTTGGCATTAATAGTTACCGGACGTCTGGCAATACAGATGCCTTGCCCCGGCGCCGTTTGTCCGGCAATAGTCAAATCTCCGTTAGTGATTCTTAAAGGTCTGTTCAGGAAGATAGTCCCGGCTACATCAAAAACCACCGTACGTGCACCTGTTTGTGCAAGTGCATGACGTAAGGTTCCTGCCTGCATTCCATCTTCCAATGTAGTGACGTGATAAACTCTACCACCGCGACCACCGGTAGTATTCCGGCCAAAACCTTCAGCGCCTGGGAAAGCGATTAATTCTTCCGTACCGGACGCTGATTCATCATCAGAAATAGTAGTCGCTCCTGCCGGTATTCCACCTAATAAGAACAAGAAGAGCCATAAAAGGCATAAGTCCTTCATCTTTATTACTCGGTTTTTCATTTTGTTTTTCATATACTTCCTCTTATAGATTTGTTTGTTGGTATGCAAAAGTGAGCAATCATGAAGAAAGTAAGGGGTAAAAACTGGTAGAAAAGGAGGAATGATTCATATACTTTATGGAAACAAAGTGAACGGCCTGTCCGGTGAAACCACTGTTTCACTCTGACAAGCCGTCCGTCTCCCGCCACGGGAGTGCTTTCAGCTAGGTAAAAACGATGAAAGCAATGTTTATAATCTGTTCTGAATATCTGAGTTACTATTACGCTGTCCCTTGCTGCGGATATCTCCACCAAACGTGTAGGAAACACCGATGCGGAAACCGGTAAAGGCAAACTGATTGTCCGTCGTCATCCGGACTCCATTGGAAACGGTTTCAAGCTTCGAATGGCTAACCAGAATGTTATTGACATTCAGGCTAAGACTGAGCTTATTATCCAGCATGCGATAGAGCAAACCCGCACTGACACCATAAGTAGGTTTTATCAGATATACTCCACTATACTGGCGTGAAGTAAACCAACCTGAAAGCGTTCCGATAAATGTCTTCTTCGGATTAAGGAAGAACGTATTGCGCAAACTGGCATTATAAGCCCATCCTTTCTCTTCGGCTGATGTGGAAGCGGCACTGGAAGTTGTACGGCTATAGTTTACACCGTGCTGAGCATAAGCTTGCATCCATTTTGTACGGAATGTATAGGAGTTATTCAGCCCGAAAGAGTGTGTCTCCATAAAGTTATCCCACAGGAAAGAACTGACGTTCGTTTCCGGATCCAGACCTACAACCTGAAAGAATACATCGTCCGAATAAGAATAAAAGGCAGAGATATTGAGATTGTTCTTGAATGTATATCCCAATTCGGCATTGTACGTATAACTCGGCTTCAGGTCTTCCTTTCCGCAAGCATAGGTATACTTGTTCTGATAGAACGGGAAAGGGTTCACCATATTCTGTGAAGGGCGGGAAATGCGATTGGACAAACTAAGGTTCAACGCATTCTGCTCATTGGGTGAATATAGGAAATAGAGTGTAGGGAACAGACGGGTATAATCGTGCTTGTCCGTCGTATTCTCCGACTCAGAGATACCGGTAGTACGGGTGTGTTCCATACGCAAACCCAGCTGCATGGAGAACTGCTTGCCAAACGCGCGGTTATAGTCAGCGTAAAGAGCATAGATTTGTTCTTTATAGTGGAAGTAGTCGTCCTGCACCAGTGTCGGGTCCGAAGTATCATAATTGATACGGTTACGGGTATTCGTGAAAGAAACCTTGGCACCTGCGGTCACCTTATACTTCTCAAACGGAAGTGTAAAGTCGAGTGCAGAAGAGAATACATCTACTTTGCGGTTTTGCAAATAACTGTAATCGAAATTGGTTCCGGGTATGGTTACACCATCAGGGGTCTGAGTGTCAGACAGGAATCCCATGTGGCCATCCCTCTTATCATACAGATAATCCACATCCCAGGTCATCTTTTTACCCTTATCATCCCAGGATTTATCGGTATGGAAATTCAAATTGATGCGGTCGGCTTTAGTTCCTTCTTCACTGTCAGAGAATAAGAGAGAGTCCAGACGGGCAGTAGCCACATCATAAACTTCCGTAATAGAAACTGCTTTGGAATCTTTAGGGTTGTTGTGATTGTAAACGGCTTGCAAACCTAACGTCCAGTTGCGTTCCAGAGCAAAGTCCACACCTGCCTGGCCATAATAACTCTGCATGTATTTCTTATAATCCGTACATCCATCCCAAGTATTCAGGGCAAAATAGCGACGATTCGCCTCGCGGGTCTCATAGTTGCCTTGCGTAGTGCCTGCATTGATAAAGGAAGATACACGACCTTTACTGATATTCAGGTTTACACCACCATAACCGTAATTTTCCTTTTCGCCTGCATTATAAGAAGCAGATACCGTACCTCCCAGATAATCTTTAGGGCGTGACTTCAGGCGTATATTGATAATACCTGCATTACCAGCCGCATCATATTTGGAGGGCGGAGTAGTGATTACTTCCACTTTCTGTATCTGAGAGGCGTCATAAGAACGGAGATAGTCAATCAACTCGTCACCTGAAAGTTTCGTTTCACGATCATTGATATATATCTTCACACCTCCTTTACCTATGATATCAATACTGTTCTGCCCAACGCGCAAACCGGGCACTTCACGCAAAAGGTCGAGTGCATTTCCCCCGGCAGTAGCAATGGCATTATGTGTATCAAAAACAACTCTGTCCACCAGGCGCTTGATTACCGGACGGGCTGCCGTAACGGTTACTTCATTCAAAAAGGTAGAAGAGGATTTCAGGGTGAGCATACCTATATTCTTATTTCCCTGTAGGGAGACGGGCAAATAGATATCTTCACAACCTATCAGAGTAATATGTAACAGATATTCCCCTTTAGATTGAGTAAAGGTAAAACATCCTTGTGCATCCGTCAGCATACCCGTAAGATAAGTACTGTCTTTAGCCTGTTTCAACAGAATGTTTGCTACTTCCACCGGCTGATTGTTTTCATCCTGTACGCAACCGGAGAGTTGATAACTTTGAGCAGAAATAGAAACTGCCACACACATGATAAGGATTAAGAATGTTAGTCTTTTCCCGATAGTCTTCATTGAATTTGCTTTCATCGTTCGATTGATTTAAATGTTTCACTTTTCGTTTTTACCTGATGCAAAGTTAGGGGTGAAACATGTCTCAAACACTCTATATCGGGATATAAAAGTTCTATATCGGAGACACATACAAAGTTAATTATCAATACATTAAATTTACATTTCTCTATATTTGCCTTTTGAGAGTCTATATACTATTTATATACATGAACAGGCGCATCCATTTCCGCTACCGCGTAATACCTATTACCGGGATCGCGTAATACCTATTACCGGGATCACGTAATACCTATTACCGGGACTGAGTAATAAAAAGGCCCTGACAGATATCAATAAGGCTGTACCGTGAACCGGAAACAACTTTTATTTCATTTCGTGCGGAAAGGAATTATTTCACCACAGATTACACAGATTAGCACAGATTTAATTTATTAATAATCAGAGATATCTTCCCTAATCTGTGTAAATCTGTGTAATCTGTGGTGCATCATAACCCGATAAATACGAATACACATAAGAGTGTGCGAAAAGCAGGTAATATTTGTTATTTCTCCAGAATAAAACCGACTATGTCCTCCTTCTCCCCCATTCCCAGCTTCTTCCGGATATTCGTCTTCCGCTGATAAATAGTCGGAATGCTTTGCTGCGTCACTACACTAATTTCTTTTGTAGAGAACTCTGCACAAAGCAGACAGCAGAGCTGCTGTTCTTTATCTATCAGTACAGAACCAAAACATCTGTTCATTTGAGTATAAAAGCCATCGTATATACGATCGATCACGGGATACAAATCCTCCCATACCAAAAGACTTTCTACGGGTAACTCCCGGTTCGTAATGCCGGATATGCGGCGAAGTAGTTCTTGATTTTGTGATGTAGGCTGCGTAGCGACCAAACGAATAATGCCCAACTGTTGCAAAAGTATTTTTCGGAAAAACTGTCCGTCTTCCACTTCCTGATTGACATTTCCGGCAGTCCCCGGTTCACTGTCTCCCTTCGTTGCATCTGCCAGCAAGCGGTTCAGTGTTTCGATTCGCTCTTCTGCCTCAATCAGACGATGACGACGGGCCCGGATATAGAAAAAGGCACCACCACCCGTAACAACCAGTAACAGCAAACAAGCTAACAGCGTCAGTTGCGCTTCCTGCCGCTCTACCGTCAGCTGCAAATTGGCATTCGAAAGTGATTCCTTACTTTCATCCTTCCGCCGAATGGTACTTTGCAAGGCATAAAGGGCATTGTGGACAGAATCATTATAACGCATCACCTTCAGGAAATCAAATGTACGATGACGTGTATAATCTATCAGTCCCTGATAATAAGTCATCATATTTTCTGTAGTTAAAAACTTCTCCCGGTGGTCAAATAGCGCTCTGCCCTGATCGAGGTAGTATTGGGCTGAATCCAACTCTCCCATTTTCAGGAAACATTCCGTCAGCACCAAGTCAGTCATGGCAACCTGTTCTTCATCAGACGCTAAATTCCGCAGGCGTTTTGACACTTCTGCCGACCTTTTATAATCATTTATATAGGATAATAACTGTGCATAGTTTCGCAGATAATGCACCAAGCGCATCGTATCTTTCTTTTTCTCCACCAGTTCAATGCTTCGGTCCATATAGTAAGAAGCCGAATCATTTCCCTGTAATCCCATGGCAATACCCAAAGAATAGCACAGGCCTTCATCTTCACGAATGGCAATCGCTCTGAGATGTGCTTCTATTGCCTTTTTATAATCCTTCTCAACGTACACGTACCTGTTTGCTTTCTCAGAAAGCATATTGACCATCAGATAAGTATCTCTACATACCGTAGCCGCCGCAATACCGCTATCCAGTACAGCCATAGCCTCTTCATGCTTTTTCTGCCAATATAAATATTTGGATTTCAACACGAATGAATTCAGCATCTTTACCGTGTCCGGACCGGCGACAAAATAATGAAATGCCGGCAAAATCAGGGAGTCTTCCGCCATGGAGGCTCCCCGTACATTATGTGCAAATGTACGCAACCAGCCATACAACATTTTTTCCTCGAACGGCAACCGCTCCGGATTCTTGATTAACGACAGGAGTTTCATTGCACTATCCGCATTACCATAAACCACCGCATCCGCCTGGCGGAGCAAAGCAGTACTATCGGTATGCCTGCAAGCACACAGCAGAATACCACTTACAATAAAAAGATATAAGAGTTTCTTCATGTAGTATAGACCTGTACGGCCAACAAAAATAGATTCTTCTTTTTGATATTACTGCACAACAGCCTCACGTAATTGCTGCAAAGCCTGCTTCAGCACTGAACGGGGACAACCGATATTCAACCGCATAAAGCCTTCTCCCGGTTGACCAAACATAGTTCCGTCATTCAGAGCCAGATGTGCTTTCTCTGCAAAAAGTCGGGTTAATTCTTTCTGTGTTAGCCCCAAAGCCCGACAATCCAGGAAAACAAGATAAGAAGCTTGCGGGCGTATCATGCCAATGCCCGGAATATGTTCTTTCAGATATTCTTCTGTAAAATCTATATTCCCTTTTATATAATCAAGCATTTGCTCCAACCATTCTGCACCATGCATGTAAGCAGCTGCCGCACCGATATAGGCAAGCAAATGTCCTTCAGAAAACTCACCCGCCTCCATAAAGGTCTGAAAACGTTCACGAATATCCTTATCAACAGTAATCGCATACGAGCTTCCCAATCCGGGCATATTGAATGCTTTACTGGGAGCCATGAAGACAAGTGAGTTCGATGCTGCTGCTTCGGAAACCGTAGCAAACGGATGGTGCTTATAAGGAGGCAAAGTCAGATCGGCATGAATCTCATCAGAAATCACAAATGTTCCATTACTATAACAGATAGCCGCTATTTCTTTCAACTCTTCTGCTGTCCATACACGTCCGCCGGGGTTATGGGGATTACAGAGAATCAACACTTTACAACCTTGCAAATCTTTACGGAAACGCTCAAAATTGATATGATATTGTCCATCCTGTAATTCCAAGGGTGAATATACCACTTCACGCCCCATACGTTCAGTTACCAAGAAGAAAGGATGGTAAACAGGAGTCATCACCATTACCTTATCCCCCGGATTAGTGAAACATTGCAGGGCAAAAGCCTGCCCGCGAACGATTCCCGGAACGAATGTCAGCATCTCTCGGGATATATCCCACTGATGACGGTCGTGAAGCCATGTACAAATAGAAGTATACCACTCTTCACAAGCAAAAGTATATCCCAACACCTCATGTTCCAGGCGTTTTCTTAAAGCATCCATCACGAAAGGCGGAGTACGGAAGTCCATATCGGCCACCCACATAGGGAGCAAATCATCACGCCCCCAGATATTCTTTACACCGTCCCACTTCACCGAGTTAGTGCCACGACGTTCAATGATTTCATCAAGATTGTATTTCATTGCTGTTTGTTTTATATTCTATATTCCTGTAAATCAAGATTTCATTCTTCATCCGCAGATAGCGCGGATAACGCAGATTTCTTTTACTTCAATTTATAAATCCGTGTAATTCTGTGTCATCTGCGGATGAAAAATTACCGCAAAAGAGCCATGTTAAATCGGAAACACAACAAATACCGCCACATCCCACACTGCATGCGACACAATCAATGCTCCCAATTTCTGCGGATACAATCTGTAAGCCAATCCCCAGATAGCACCAACCACCAACGCCGCCATCACCAGCATAAAGTTGAACGACCAAATATGTACCAATGCATAAACTAATGTTGTCACTATAAAACCGACATTCGGGTTCCAGCGCTTCGAAAGTGCATTCTGCACATATCCCCGCCAGAAGATTTCTTCGGCAGGACCTATCAATATGAGTAGTAATATGGAGAGTAACCAAGGATTCTCACCGGTTTTCATTCCGTAAATCAGTTCCACCTGCGGACGGGCAAAGTCGAAAAGCCAGGCGGAAGCCTTATCTCCCAACCAGAATACTCCCCACAAAACAACAGCCAATCCCACCCCTCCGGCAATATTCTTCCAATCGAACTTCACATCTTCTATCCACCACTGCGGACGAAGCGCAAAAGCCATATTCATCAACACAATAGCCGAAAAGCTCATGGCCGTCCAGAAATTGAATATTCCGCTTGTCCAGGGAGAAAACATAAAGAACCACAAGAAAGCAGCTATCAATAAAGGAATAATAATTCGTTTCATACTATATCAGGAATGTAACAGTAAACAATAAACTGAACAAGAGTTGCAGTTTCGCCGTCTTTTCATCCAGATTGGATATGACACCAATCCCTTCTTTCGACAACCGCAACATAGTCCGTGCATTGGCTATTGCAGGCAGAATTCCTACTATCGTCAGTAAAGACCACCACGGAAAATATCCCAACGCTACACAAGCCGCGATCCACAGAAACGGGAAAAGCACCTCGAACATATATAGGTAAATATCCGTCTTCACCCCAAGCCTCATAGCAAGAGTACTAATCCGGGCCCTTACATCCGTACCTATATCACGCGTATTATTAGCATGCAGGATGGCTACTGTAATCAATCCCACCGGAACGATTATCAACCATACATCAGGCAGGAATTTCCCCATAGTAATATAAGATATACCCAAAGTAGGAAGTATGGCATAAGCTACAAAAATAACGAAATCTCCGAAAGCCCGGTATTTCAGCCACGGATAAAGCAGCGAACACAAAGCTCCACAAACACCTATCCACAACAAGGGAAGCCCCGTACGGACTACCAGCCAAAGACCGACCATCACCGCCGGCACCATCAGGCCTATGGCCAGGTTGCGTATCTCCAATGGTATGAATTGCCCGCTTGTCAGGGTCTTCACGCCAAATGTATCCACCCTGTCCACTCCCCGTTCAAAGTCGAAATAATCACTCCACGCATTTCCCGAAGCGTGGAAAATAACAATACCGACCAACCCTAACAGTCCGTTCGCCCATTCTATTACCCCGTATGCCCAATACAAATATGCCAGCGTGACAATCACCGGCATTGCTGATGCCGGAAACGACCAGGGGCGTACAGCTATCAGCCAATCTTTTAAGGAATGCTTCTTCATTTGCGATTTAACTGCGTTCAAAAACAGCTTTTATTATTTTATTAATGTATAATGACTATTTACGATTTCTTTAGGAGACAAAAGTACAAAATATCCTCACTTTTGAGTACTTTTGCATCCAAGTAAAATAGAAATTATATGATTAAAGCCCTGTTTTTTGACATCGACGGCACTTTAGTGAGTTTTAATACCCATGCTATTCCCCAAACCACCATCGAAGCCATCGCCGCTGCCAAAGCCAAAGGCATTCGGATTTTTATCGCTACGGGACGCCCCGCAGTTATCATCAACAACCTTTCTGCCTTGCAGGACCGCGGATTAATAGACGGTTATATAACCATGAACGGCGGATATTGTTTCGTAGGTGAAGAAGTGATTTACAAGAGCGCGATTCCCGCTGCCGACGTACAGACATTGGCACGCATCTCCTCCGAACAGAATTTCCCCTGTATCTTTGTGAGCGAACATGACGTCTGCGTCTGCCAGCCGGACGAAATGGTGAAAAAGATATTCAACGACTTTCTGAAAGTAGATATCATTCCGGAAAAGACGCCCGAAGAAGCTATCGGACAGGAGATTTTCCAGATGACTCCGTTTATCACACTGGAACAAGAGCAAGTGATTCTTCCTCAATTGCCTGGTTGCGAAGCCGGACGCTGGTTTCCTGCTTTTGCCGACATCACTGCCAAAGGAAATACCAAACAGAAAGGCATTGACGAAATCATCAACCACTTTGGTATCCGCCTGGAAGAAACAATGGCATTCGGCGACGGCGGCAACGATGTAAGTATGCTGCGCCATGCCGCCATTGGAGTAGCAATGGGAAATGCCGTGGATGAAGTGAAGGAACATGCCAATTACATCACAACTTCGGTTGATGAAGATGGAGTAGCCAATGCACTTAAACATTTCTCCATTATATAGTCCTCTCTAATATTTAAAGTTTTGTCCCAAACAGTAGATACCAACAACAAAGAGTTCCAGGATGCTCTGAGTCTCATACAATATACCCGCCAGTCCGTGTTTCTGACCGGAAAGGCGGGTACGGGTAAATCTACCTTTCTGAGATATATCTGCGAGAATATAAAAAAGAAACATGTGGTATTGGCGCCTACCGGTATCGCCGCCATCAATGCCGGTGGCAGCACCCTGCATAGTTTTTTCAAGCTACCGTTTCATCCTTTGCTTCCCGACGACCCGAATCTGAGTTTGCAGCGCGGACGCATTCACGAATTCTTCAGATACACCAAACCCCAACGAAAACTACTGGAAGAACTGGAACTCATTATTATCGATGAGATTTCCATGGTACGGGCAGATATTATTGACGCCGTAGACCGTATCCTGCGTGTCTACTCACGCAACCTGCGCGAACCTTTCGGTGGGAAACAACTCTTGTTAGTAGGCGATGTTTTCCAGCTCGAACCTGTAGTGAAAGGCGATGAGCGGGAAATCCTGAACCGCTTCTATCCTACTCCTTACTTTTTCTCTGCAAGGGTTTTCAACCAGATAGACCTTGTTTCCATTGAACTTGAAAAGGTCTATCGCCAAACAGACAAAGTCTTTGTCAGCGTTCTGGACCATATTCGCAGCAATACTGCCGGTGCCGCTGACCTGCAACTACTCAATACCCGCTACGGAACCGACATCGAAGAGAATGAGGAAGATATGTATATCACCCTCGCTACGCGTCGCGATAACGTAGATTATATCAATGACCGGAAACTGGCAGAACTGCCCGGAGACGCTGTTACCTTCCGGGGAGAAGTCACTGGTGACTTTCCCGAAAGCAGTCTGCCCACTTCGCGTGAACTTGTACTGAAACCGGGTGCACAGGTCATATTTATCAAGAATGATTTCGACCGCCGCTGGGTAAACGGCACTATCGGTGTAGTAAGTGGGTTCGATGAGATAGAAGAAACGCTCTACGTCATCACTGATGATGGGAAAGAATGTGACGTCAAACCGGAGCATTGGAAAAACATTCGCTATAAATACAACGAAAAGAAAAAAGAAATTGAAGAAGAAGTGTTGGGCACCTTCTCCCAGTTTCCCGTACGATTAGCATGGGCTATCACCGTCCATAAAAGTCAGGGACTGACCTTTAGTCGTGTAGTCATCGATTTCACCGGCGGTGTATTTGCCGGTGGACAAGCGTACGTCGCCCTCAGCCGCTGCACCTCACTGGAAGGTATTCAACTAAAGAAACCTGTGAATCGGGCTGATATCTTTGTACGCCCGGAAATAGTGAATTTTGCCGAACGTTTCAATAACCGGCAGGCCATAGACCGAGCCCTGAAACAGGCGCAAGCTGACGTAGAATATGCTGCTGCAACCAAAGCATTCGATAAAGGAGATTTTGAAGTCTTCCTCAACCATTTCTTTAAAGCTATACACTCCCGATACGACATAGAAAAGCCTGTTATTCAACGCCTCATCCGTCGCAAGTTAGGTGTTATCAACAAGCTACGAGACAACAACGATCAACTAAAATCCCAAATGGCAGAGCAACAGAAACGGTTGCAAGCCTACGCACGTGAGTATTATCTGATGGGTAATGAGTCCATTACTCTTGCCCATGACTCTCGTGCCGCCATCGCCAACTACGACAAAGCGCTGGAACTTTATCCGGAATATACGGATGCATGGATACGTAAAGGCATCACCCTCTTCAATGACGGCAGATATCTTGAAGCGGAAGAATGCCTGACACGTGCCGTCAAACTACGTCCGGCTGAATTTAAAGCTGTTTACAACCGGGGAAAATTACGTCTGAAACAGCAAGAAACCGAAGGCGCCATAGCTGATCTGGACAAAGCCACCACCCTGAAACCGGAGCATGCCGGAGCGCATGAACTTTTCGGAGATGCCCTGATGCAGGCAGGAAAAGAAGTAGAGGCAGCATTGCAGTGGCGACTGGCAGAAGAACTTCGAAAAAAATCATCCAAGAAATAAGCCACACTTATTTGAGAATAAGAAACTTATTCCCTACTTTTGTGTCATTATATATAGACTAATTATCAGCCCTATGCTTCTGAAACTTTACGAAAAGAACAATAATCCACAAGACCTGCAACAGGTAGTGGATATTTTGAATGACGGTGGCCTCATCATCTATCCCACTGATACCATGTACGCCATTGGTTGCCATGGGCTGAAAGAACGTGCCATCGAACGTATCTGCCGTATCAAAGAGATAGATCCGCGCAAGAATAACCTTTCCATTATTTGCTATGATTTAAGTAGTATCAGCGAATATGCAAAGGTAGATAACAATACGTTCAAACTGATGAAACGCAACCTGCCCGGTGCTTTCACTTTCATCCTGAACGGAACTACCCGCCTGCCAAAGATTTTCCGTAATCGAAAAGAAGTAGGTATCCGTATGCCCGACAATGCCATTATCCAGGAAATAGCCCGTATTCTGGACGCTCCCATCATGACTACCACTCTCCCTCACGAAGCGCACGAAGATATAGAATACTGCACCGATCCGGAATTGATTGATGAAAAATTCGGCGACCTTGTCGATCTGGTTATTGACGGTGGCATCGGTGGTACAGAATCTTCTACCATTGTAGACTGCACAAGTGGAGAAATTGAAGTTATCCGTCAGGGAAAAGGCTGGTTGAATGAAGGATAACCAACCAAATGCCCACTTTGTTTGTTTCTTATAGAAAACAGCAAAAAGGATATGAGTACAAAAGAACAATACTGGAAATATTCACTAATCACTATAATCATCGGGCTGGGTATAATCCTGTTCCTACAAATTACTCCCTTTCTGGGCGGTTTATTAGGTGCATTAACCATCTATATCCTGGTCAGAAGACAGATGATACATCTGACCGACAAACGGAAGATGAAACGAAGTGTGGCTGCAACCCTTATTACTACCGAAGCCATCCTCTTCTTTCTGGTTCCTTTGGCGCTGGCAGTCTGGTTATTAGTCAGCAAATTGCAGGATATCAATCTGGATCCGCAGAGTATCATTGCCCCGATTGAAAGTGCAGCAAATATCATCAAGGAAAAAACCGGTTATGACGTACTGGGCAAGGATACCACTTCCTTTATTATCTCCGCACTTCCTGCCATAGGGCAATTCGTCATGGGCAGTATCAGTAGTTTTGCGGTCAACCTTTTCGTTCTGGTATTCGTGCTCTACTTTATGCTGATAGGCGGACAGAGGATGGAGAAATACATCAGCGAAATACTTCCTTTCAGTGAAGCCAATACAGAACATGTAGTGCACGACATCAAGATGATTGTCCACTCCAACGCCGTCGGTATTCCTTTGCTGGCAATCATACAAGGTGGAGTAGCCATGATCGGTTACTGGTTCTTTGATGTACCGGACATTCTGCTTACAGGATTCCTTACCTGCCTTGCAACGGTCATCCCCATGGTAGGTACAGCACTGGTATGGTTCCCGATTGCCGTTTATATGGCCTTATCCGGTGACTGGTTCAATGGTATCGGGTTAGCGATATTCGGAACACTGATCATCTCTCAGCTCGACAACCTGATACGTTTCATTCTGCAAAAGAAAATGGCCGATATACATCCGCTTATCACAATATTCGGAGTCGTCATCGGTCTTTCTCTATTCGGTTTTATGGGGGTCATCTTCGGACCGCTACTACTCTCGCTGTTCTTCCTTTTTGTGGATATGTTCAAGAGGGAATATCTGGATGGAAAGAAATAAGGCTATTAATTCACAACATCTTTCAATTTTATTGCCTGAAACGTAATATGAGCTACACTACTCTCATAAAGAATACTAATAGTTTCTTTATCGATCATGCTGAGACAAGTGTATCCCCAGTTATTGCCCTCATCCAACAAAAGCTGATGCTCCGGAAGCCAGGTGATGCCACCGTCCAGACTTATTTTTATAGTAATATCATGACGCCCCTTCGTTGTATTGGGGTTAGAGAAGATAAGCAAGTCCCGATTCAAGACATTATCTTTCGCTTTTACACTTATCAGACTTGCCATACAAACCGGTTCTTGCAATGCTTTGCGTGAAGATTCATGTTCGGTCCATGACTTACCTAAATCTTTCGTAATTGCTACGGCACGGCTACCGCCCCGGTTATCACGCATATTCAACATCAGTACACCCGGCTCAACCTCAGCAACCTGCGCTTCTGTAGTATTTGTACGGGCATAATTATGCATTCTCCAGCTTTTTCCTCTATCCTTGCTATACATGATACCTGCATTCGGCACACGGGTGGAGTCTATGAACTGCGTGGGAAAAACCAAAGTACCATCCTCCATCGTTATTCCCCGTCCGGGACCTTGCAACAGAAAATACCAGGAAGGATCTTTCACTTGCTCTGTTATATTTATAGGCTCTGACCATGTTTTACCATCATCTGTACTTTTCGCCAAAACAAGCTGCGCAGTGTGGTTTATATCCATCCCCGGATGCGAACTCCACCAGGCACGCTGATTTCCCATGCCATGAGTCCAGGCAGCAACGATCCACACATTATTGGTTTTCGTATCTACCAATATGGCAGGGTCTCCCACTCCATTTTGAGCCGAAGGCAATCCGGCCGTTTCACCAAAAGCCAGAGGCAGGCGCATCTTTTCCCATGTTTTCCCACCATCTGTGCTGCGGCTCAACCCTATATCTATATGTTCCTGTAAATCGACGCTGCTATTATAACGCACATCATATACACCCAATAAAGTTCCTTTGTTTGTAGTCACCAAGCCCGGAATACGATATGCCACCGAATTGTCATCACCGGCATGGCGCACGCCTACTCCCATCCGATGCTCAATACCTTGCCGGGAGACGATATCCAAAAGTGCTTTCTTACCATCCAGAGTAGCGGAAGTCACAACCGCCATTACCTTAGTATCCAACGCAGTTTCCGGCTTCATCCGCAAACTAATCCAAAAGAAATTAATACCGGGAAATAGTTTCTGGTTAGCGACAAGAACAACACGATTCTGCGGATTAACAACTTCCGCTTTTTGTATGGAATAAGAAGGGTTAGCCGCCAGAGTCTTCCCAGGCGTATGACTTGAAATGTATTCTACAGGTGCAAAACGTCCCTTCCTCTTATCCTGTAATGCTTCCGTACCACTATAATAAAGTTTCACAGACTGGATTGCAGTCAGGTTCGTATCCTTTCCAAAATCCAAAACGATCTCATCCAACACTTTGCTCTCCTTTGCGTCCAGACGCAAACAGAACAAAACATTATCCGCTCTTTCTATCAGAACAGGAATCTGTGTCTCCCGAACAAAAATGGTATCCGCAGCACGGACAACTGGAACTGAACACAGTAAACAGAATAATAAAAACAGAATTGCCGGCTTCTTCATAATATTAGATCAAGTTAATAGCGTGTTATTGGTTACAAAGATAACATTCAATAATAAAAATCCCATATTTGTCGCCGTAAAGTATTCTTTTTATCTGCTTCTCCCCCCAACATCCCCTTTTCTTGAAGTTGATAAAGTCTCTCCAATAGGATCACGACTTGCTTTTCACAAATATGCATATCACAAACTTCTTTAATCCAGTCCACAGTTTCCTCAAAAACTGCAACAGAAGAAAGACAGAGTACTTTTTGTTTTTCCGGCTTCCGAAGCATATCAGCCAGAAATGACAGGATTTTGGAGACCATCTTTTTACTGCGACCATGAAGGCGGGATTTCGGGTTCTTTAAGCGTAACAGAAAATATTCTCCAATCCATAAGGAAGCAATAAATGCTTCCGGAGAAGGTTGCTTCAAACCTTTCCAAAATTTAATCAGAAAGGTATCTACCTCTTCCAATATTCCATCCGTATCATCATCTATATAAAATCTGTGGGCAAGACATTCTATTACACATCCCAATTTAGCCGCACAAATCCCATTTCTGGTATCACTGACTACTTTTTCCGCTTCCCTTAAAAAGTTAAAAGCATTATCCTCTTCTATGCGATCATCGTACAATCGAAATTGACGGAACAGCGAAAGGGAATGGCATAGCAGGTCGTCGTAAGGGCAATCTATATCATTCATAGAAAACGACTTATTGCGCAGCCCGCTTCGCACCTACTTAGTGGAAACGAACTGCGCAAATTACCTTTATACAAGCCGTATATTTACTTCAGCAAAGAGGCCGGATCCAAATGATCAGCTTCTATATCTTTAAAATAGCGGTATGTGCCTACTTTCAGTTCAAAAGTGGCTGCATCATCAGCTACAATGATACCCTTCTCATGCATCTGCAAAGCACTGATGGTCCACATCTGATTGATAGAACCTTCTACTGCATGATAGAGCGCGCGAGCTTTATTATGTCCGTTCACAATAATCATCACTTCCTTGGCAGAAAGCACTGTACCTACACCAACAGTCAATGCCGTTTTGGGCACTTTGTTTACATCATTGTCAAAGAAACGGGAATTGGCGATGATCGTATCAGTCGTCAAGGTCTTCTGACGTGTGCGGGAAGACAGAGAAGAACCCGGTTCATTGAAGGCAATGTGTCCGTCAGGACCAATACCACCCATAAACAGGTCGATACCACCGTAAGACTTGATTTTTTCTTCGTAACGGGCACATTCAGCATCCAGATCGGCAGCATTCCCGTTCAGGATATTGGTATTCTCCGGTTTGATGTCGATATGGTTGAAGAAGTTGTTCCACATGAAAGAGTAGTAGCTTTCCGGATGTTCTTTGGGCAGACCCACATACTCATCCATATTAAAAGTAACCACGTTCTGGAAAGAAATAATTCCTTTCTTATTCAGGTCTATCAACTCCTTGTACATGCCGAGCGGTGACGAACCGGTAGGACAACCCAGAACAAACGGTTTTTCAGGCGTCGGATTAGCGGCCTTAATTTTAGCGGCTACGTAATGAGCAGCCCACTTGGATACGGATTGATAATCCGGTTGAATGATTAATCTCATTGTGATTGTTTTTTATCAGGTTAATAAATTAGGGGTATCTTATCAAGAATTACTATTCCCTGTCCTTCTTCAGGCGTTCAGCCATAGAACGTGCCAGGTGTTCGCATTGTTCGTAAGTGATGTCCTTCATCGCCTGTTTCATCTCTACAGGGTCGGCTATAATTTCAAACTTGCTCTTCTCGGCAAACTCAGCCATACGCTTCACCGCAGCACCCGCCCACGTGAACGATCCGAAGTAACCCAGATAGCGGCCTTTAACTTCGCGTATCAGGATTTTGGAAAGCAGGGACTCGATATCCGGATAAATCTGATTGCTGTAAGTGGGACTACCAATAATCAGACCACGGTATTTGAAGATATCTGCAATGATATAGGAAGGATTGCTTTTGCTGACGTTGTGCATCACGATATTCTTGATGCCCTGTGCAGATAGTTCCGCTGCGATGGCTTCCGCCATTTGCTCTGTATGGCCATACATGGAACCGTAAGCTATCACCACTCCTTCATCGGCAGCATAGCGACTTAGTTTATCGTAAATGCCTATTACTTTACTTATATACTCTGTCCAAACAGGTCCATGGGTAGAGCAGATGGTCGTGATGTGCAATCCTCCCAATTTCTGCAAAGCCTTCTGTACCGGAGAACCGTATTTACCAACGATATTGGAGTAATAGCGCACCATTTCATCCCAATAACGATCCGTATTGATACGGGTATCAAGGAAACCACCGTCCAACGTACCGAAACATCCGAAACCATCGCCGGAGAACAGTACACCTTCCGTTTCATCAAAAGTCATCATAGTTTCGGGCCAGTGCACCATCGGTGTCAGGTAGAAACGCAGTTTGTGATGTCCCAATGCCAGGAAATCGTCGTCTTTTACAACGTATTGTTCGCCTGTCACACCATAGTAACCTTCGATCATACCGAAGGTTTGCTTGTTACCGACAATGACAATATCGGGATAATGTTGTTTAATGAGGCGGATCGAACCGGAATGGTCGGGCTCCATGTGGTTAATGATGAGATACTGGATAGGACGTTCGCCAATAATACTTTTTATTTTACGAAGATATACTTCGAAATAACAAGCATCTACCGTATCAATCAAAGCCACTGTTTCGTCGTCTATCAGGTAAGAGTTATAAGACACTCCATAAGGTAGTGGCCACAAGCCTTCAAACAGGTGCTTGTTACGGTCATTTACTCCTACATAGTGTATTTTTCCTTTTATCATAGTCTTCTGGTTCATAAAACTTCTTTATTTAGATTGATTCTATATTCAAACAGCCGCAAAAATAAGTTTTTTTTCTCACATATCATATTTCTTTCCCTGATAAGCTCCGAGCTGACGCATTTTTTTTTGTATCCGATGATTAAATTCATAATTTTTCAGTCCCCAGTCGGGTGCAATTAACAATTCTTTAGGAGACTGCGAAACAAAGCGTTCTAAAACTAAATCGGGGCGCAGATGCTCTATATAGTCTATTACCAAATCAATATATTCTTCTACCCCGAAAAGGTGGAAATCTTCGGGATGTTGTTCATATTCATGTGCCATACGGGTACCGCGTATCAACTGCAATTGATGCATTTTGAGAGTTGTAATCGGAAGGCGCGACAGCGTAGCGGCCTGTGCAACCAAGTCTTCATGCGTTTCACCGGGAAGTCCCAATATAACATGCCCACCGGTAAGAATGCCACAGGCAACAGTCCTTTCCACAGCATCTACCGTATCCTGAAAAGTGTGTCCGCGATTGATTCGGCGGAGTGTGGCATCGTGGGTACTTTCAATACCATATTCAACCAACAGGAAAGTGTTTTTATTCACTTCTTCCAGATAATGCAGCAAAGTATCCGGCATACAATCCGGCCGGGTACCGATGACCAGACCGACCACATCGGGAACAGACAGTGCTTCCTCATATTTCCGCTTCAATGCTTCCAATTCACCGTAAGTATTGGTGTATGCCTGAAAGTAGGCAAGGTATTTCATTTCGGGATACTTATGGGCGAAAAAGACTTTCCCCTCTTCCAACTGCTGAGTTACGGATTTTTCCGTACGACAGTATTCGGGATTGAAAGTCTGATTATTGCAATAGGTACAACCGCCATATCCTTTCACACCATCCCGATTCGGGCAGGTGAAACCGGCATTCAGTGATATTTTCTGTACCTTATACGGAAAATAACGTTTCAGGAAAAGCGGAAACTCATTATATAATATAGGTGCTACATCCATAAAGCTGTTATTTGTTACAAAAATAAGGCTTTTCTTTGAGATAAAGCTTCGGTTAGGATACAAATGTGAGCCCGGAAAAAGGTGTCGCACATAAAAGTTGAATTCAGCGTTCAATGAAAAGTTGATTCAAGTTACCCTCACTGCTCTCACTTTTAGTGTGTAATCGCTGATAGTTAAGATATTAAGTGTGGTGGTAGTAAAAAATCCGGTGTGAGGGCAAGGGGTTGCTCTCACTTTCGCAGTCAAACCATATAGGACGGGGCATTCATTCATTTCATATCAGTCACTATTCTACTAAGAACCAGCGAAATACCCCATCAGCCTTAGGAATAATCAGGTGTTGACCTTGGTTAACAGGCTTATCAACCAAGGTTGACGGACCTGTTTACCAAGGTTGGCAGGGCTGCTAACCAAGGTCAACACCCGGTAAAGCCTACTGCAAAAGTTCAAACAGACATAGCCAAAACAAATAATCACCTGATATCAAATACGATTTATGCATATCCGGTACATAACCGAGCCGTATCTGAACCGTATTTGCTATAACTCACATATCCACCTAACAGCTCCGGAGACAAACGTTAACGAACATAAAACCATTTATTTTGTATTGCATTAAAAAATGTTTCTCCCATTGATAATAAACAAGATAGAATACGAGCGTCGCACATCAGAACGAATCCATTAAATATATTTTAGTGATCAGCAACATGTTTTACATACATTTCCTTCTATAAAAAAGCATGGAAAACGAAATTAATTCATAGCTTTGCCTAAAACCTTGATAGATCAACCTATAAATACTATAACACCATGGCTACCATCGCTCTCGACATAGGCGGCACCAAAATAGCAAGCGCTATTTTCCTCCCTGACGGAAGTATGTTGTTCAACCGAAAGCGTCTGCTGAAAGGAAGAACGGGACACGAAGTAGGCAAACTTGCCGCAGAAATCCTTGATAAACTCCTGACTGTTGCCCGCAGAAGCCGTATCCAGATTGACGGCGTCGGTATATGTGTCCCCGGCATTGTCTATTCGCAGACGGGACGTGTATGGGCCCCGAACATCCCCGGCTGGGAAAACTACCCGCTACAAGAAGTACTCCGTACCGTAACGGCACCGGATATAGAAATCTACATCGACAGCGACCGTACTTGCTATATGTATGGAGAAATGTGGCAGGGAGCAGCCAAAGACTGCCATAGTGCAGTATTCATTGCCGTAGGAACCGGTATAGGCGCTGGAATCATCATCGACGGACACGTGTTGCACGGCGCAAACGACATCATCGGCGCTACCGGCTGGATGGCACTGCAACCTCCTTATAAAGAAGAATACGATGCCTGCGGTTGTTTCGAATATTATGCCTCGGGAAATGGTATCGGAGCCAGAGTGCGGGATGCAGTCCGTGCAAATAAAGCTTATAAAGGACGCTTACGTCAAAAACCTATCTGCCGCATTTCCGCTTATGATGTATTCAGCGCATACAATGAGGAAGATCCGATTGCAGTTTCCGTACTACACAAAGCCATAGAAATGTGGGGAATGGCCTCTGCCAACTTTGTCAGCCTGCTGAATCCGCAAAAGATAATCTGGGGTGGAGGGGTATTCGGCCCTGCCGGTATCTTTATAGATGATATCTACAAAGAAGCCTGCAAATGGGCACAACCGCTCAGTATCAAGCAGGTGGAATTTGTAGCCTCTCAATTGTCCGGTAATGCCGGACTGATAGGAGCTGCCTTTCTCGGTATTAAAAAGCACCTGTACGAGTAATCTTACCACCTTACTTATCTTTATTATATTAATATGAGTAGTTACAACAAGAATCTGGTTTTCACGGCTGCGTGCATCGGTATGTGTTTCTTTGGCATTTCGATGATCACCCTGGGCTCGGTACTACCGTCCCTCACCACCAAACTGGGTTTGGACAATCTCCAAGCCACCGCACTGGTGACGTTCCTGCCTCTCGGTTTATTGGGAGGCTCCCTGTTGTTCGGTCCTATTGTAGACCGCTTCGGACACAAAGCGTTACTGCTGCTCAGTTGTCTGGTCGTGTTGCTCGGACTGGAAGGAATTGCTTTCTTTACAAGTATCCCATTGTTGCAACTTTCCATTATCGGCATCGGCCTGGGAGGAGGGATTCTGAACGGTGAAACAAATGCTTTAGTAGCTGATATTTCCGACGAAGCGGAGAAAGGTTCGCGCCTTAGTCTGCTGGGTGCATTCTATGGTATCGGTGCGCTGGGGATTCCTGTATTACTCAGTTTCCTGTCCGGATATTATTCTTTTGAAATTATACTGCAAGGCACAGGCGTTGTAATGCTGGCAGGTATCCTGTTCTGTCTCGGTATACGCTTCCCCGCCCCCAAACAGCCACAAGGATTCCCAATCAAAGAAGGACTGGGGTTGTTAAAAGAAAGCAGCTTATTATTACTCAGTTTTATCCTCTTTTTCCAAAGCGGTATCGAAGGTGTATGCAATAACTGGACTACACTCTACCTGGGACAAACCACCAACATCCCCGAAAACCGGGCGCTCATGGCACTGACTTGCATGGTGGCCGGACTGACTGTCGCCCGTCTGTTGCTGGTAGTTCTCTTCAAAAAGATAAAACAGGAAACTGTTCTTCGCGCCAGCCTGATTACGGCCGCAATAGGTTTTGCACTGCTCACTTTTTCACCGGACTTTGCACGTGCTGCCATAGGCATGGTGCTTGTCGGTGCAGGACTGGCATCTACTTTCCCCGTCATACTCAGCATTGTCGGCAGCCGGTACGCTTCTCTGTCGGGAACGGCATTCAGTGTGGCCCTTGTTATAGCTCTGATCGGACAGACATTACTGAACAGCCTCACGGGAATTATCTCGCAAGGATACAGTATCGTTGTGTATCCTTATATGATGATTGCCTCCCTGCTCATCATGCTTCTATTGTTTAAACGCTCACTCAAATAAAAGAAATTATTTACCCCCTAAAAATCAAAAAAATTATGTTAGCACTTGAATGGTTAAAAAACGCGCATGGCATCATGGAAAAACTGGAAGCCACGCAATTGGAGAATATCAAAAAGGCAGCCACCGCTATGGCAGATTCCATCGAAGCCGGCCGTTGGGTACACACGTTCGGATGTGGTCACGCAACAATTCCCGTTGAAGAGATGTATCCTCGCATCGGTAGTTTTGTAGGTTTTCACCCGTTGTGCGAACTTCCGCTGACATTCTTTACACAAATCATCGGCCAAATGGGTATCCATCAATTCCTGTTTCTGGAAAGAACAGAGGGTTACGGACAGGCAATCATGAAGAATTATGATTTCGATTCCAAAGACTGTATCTGGATTTTCTCTCACACAGGAATCAATGCAGTAAACATCGACATGGCACTGGAAGCAAAGAAGCGTGGCATGAAGGTAATCGTTTACGGCTCAGCCGGAGAAACTGGCGACAAAGCAAGCCGTCATTCCAGCGGTAAGAACCTGTTCCAGCTTGCCGATATCATAGTGGACTCCTGCGTGCCTTTGGTAGATGCTTCCGTGCCTTTGAAGAATCATTTCGACAAGGTGGGACCATTGTCAACCCTGAGTTTCGTTACTATGGTATGGATGACCATCACTACCGTTGCCGAAATTCTGGCAGATCGCGGCGTACATCTGTATATCCATCCGTCACATAACGTTCCGGGCGACACAACTGCTCACGAACGCCTGGATGCTGCTATTGCCGAATATCAAAAGAAAGTAAAAATCCTCTAACCAAAAGAAGCCCCAATCATCATTTATGAGTGACGGTAGCCCGCCTCAGCTTTGCCCCCACAAAGCTGGACGGGCTTTTCTTGATAATAAAACAAAATAAATATTCACTAAATGAGTGAATATCTCAAATTAGAGTTATCTTTGTAACATAAAGATAAAGCAATGGTTATTGAATATGACAAAGACTATCTGCGTGAACTTTATGAAGATGGCAAATGCAAGGATAAGAAACACCGCTTTGATGCATCTGTAATAAAGAAATACCAGAAGCGTATAGATACCTTGATGGGAGCAACAAGAGTTGAAGACTTATTCGTCTTCAATTCATTAAATTTTGAAGCACTGAATGGCAAAGATAGCTTTTCTATTCGTATAGACTATCATTATCGACTGGAATTCAAAATAAAAAAAGAAGGAAACGAGACAGTTGTAACAATATGTACCGTATTGGATATAACCAATCATTATCAATAGAATTATGAATACAGTAAAAAGAATACCAACTCATCCGGGAGATGTTTTGAAAGAAGAATTGGAATGCCGTAAAATTTCTCAAAAGAAATTTTCAGAAGTTTTAGGGGTATCCTATACTATGCTCAATGAGATACTAAACGGGAAACGCCCCATAACCAGTGACTTTGCCTTAATGGTGGAAGCCGCTTTGAATATTAATGCAGAACTGCTTGCCAACATGCAAACCCGTTACAATATGGCTGTTGCCCGTAAAGAAAGCACGCTAAATAACAGGCTACACGAAATACGCAAAATGTGTGCCTCGTTGTTATAGTCTTCTTTTAATAATTTATTTCCAGATTTACCTATTTAAAGAAATCAAACAGGATTATGAAACAGATAAGTATTGCAATTCTTCTTTGCCTCTGCACATTGGCAGGCTTTGCACAAGGCGGTCAGCCTCTCGATTTAAAAGATATTGTATCAGGTAAATTCCGCGCTGAAAATATTTACGGAGTCATTCCCATTCCCGGAGACGGGGAACACTATTCGCAAATGAATGCGGAAGGAACGCAGATCATCAAATACTCTTTCAAGACAGGAAAACAGGTAGAAGTATTGTTCGATGCTGCTACCGCACGCGAATGTCCGTTTAAGACGTTTGACAGCTACAGTTTTTCACCTGACGGCAGCAAACTGCTTATTGCTACAGAACAGACTCCGATTTATCGCCGCTCTTATACAGCTATACATTATATATATAGTCTGAAGCGAAATGTCAACGGAGAAATCAATAACATAGTAGAAAAACTTTCAGACGGCGGACCGCAGCAAGCACCTGTATTCTCACCGGACGGAACAATGGTTGCATTTGTACGGGATAATAATATCTATCTTGTGAAGTTTCTCTACGGAAACAGCGAAAGCCAGGTTACGGAAGACGGCAAGCGTAATGCCGTTCTGAACGGTATCCCCGACTGGGTATATGAAGAAGAATTTTCTTTCAACCGTGCTCTGGAGTTCAGTGCCGACAGTAAGATGCTGGCTTATATCCGCTTTGACGAGACGGAAGTGCCTTCTTACAGTTTCCCTGTTTTTGCCGGAAGCAATCCTCATATCACAGCTTTTGAGAAGTATCCGGAAGATTATACTTATAAATACCCCAAAACAGGAGAGGCTAATTCAAAGGTCAGTGTACATACCTTCGATATCAAATCGAAAGTAACCCGCAAGATGCAGGTTCCCTTGGATGCTGACGGGTACATCCCGCGTATCCGCTTCACACAAGATCCTAACAAGTTGGCCATTATCACCTTAAACCGCCATCAGAACCGCCTCGACATGTATTTCGGTGATCCGCGTTCTACTGTTTGCAAACAGGTGTTGCGTGACGAAAGTGACGCTTATATCAAAGAAGGCGTATTCGATAATATCATTTTCTATCCGGAAAACTTCAGCTTCGTGAGCGAAAAGAGTGGTTACAATCATCTGTACTGGTACAGCATGGGTGGAAATCTGATTAAACAGGTTACCAGTGGGAACTATGAAGTAAAAGAATTCCTGGGCTGGGATGCTGATGATAACAGTTTCTATTATATCAGTAATGAGGAAAGCCCGCTGCGCCAGGCTGTATACCAAATTGACCGCAAGGGAAAGAAAACCAAACTTTCTTCTCAACCGGGTCTCAACAGTGCACAGTTCAGTACGAACATGAAGTACTACATGAATCGTTATTCAAACCTGAATACTCCCACTGTCATTACTCTAAATGATAATACAGGTAAAGTATTGAGTACGCTTGTTACGAATGATAATCTGAAACAGACTTTAGCCAAATACAGTGTACCTCAGAAAGAGTTCTTCACTTTCAAGACCGGAGATGGTGTAAGTCTGAACGGTTGGATGATGAAGCCTGTGAATTTCTCCGCATCCAAAAAATACCCTGTACTTCTGTATCAATACAGCGGACCCGGTTCACAACAGGTACTGGACACATGGAGCATCAGTTGGGAAACCTATATGGCCAGTCGTGGTTTTATCGTAGTCTGTGTAGACGGACGTGGAACCGGCGGACGTGGTGCAGACTTCGAAAAATGCACTTATCTGAATCTTGGCGTGAAAGAGGCGAAAGATCAGGTGGCAACAGCCCAATATATGGGCAGCCAGCCGTATGTAGACAAAAACCGTATCGGCATCTGGGGCTGGAGTTATGGCGGATACATGACCATCATGAGTATGAGTGAGGGAACGCCCGTATTCAAGGCCGGAGTTGCAGTAGCAGCCGTCACTGACTGGAATTACTACGACACGATTTATGGCGAACGCTTCATGCGCACTCCCAAAGAGAATGCTGAAGGATATAAAGGCTCTTCCGCTTTCACCCGGGCAGACAAATTGCATGGCAATTTATTGCTGGTACATGGAATGGCGGATGACAATGTTCATTTCCAGAACTGTGCAGAATACGCAGAGCACCTGGTGCAGTTGAACAAGCAATTCGATATGCAACTCTATACAAACCGTAACCACAGTATCTATGGCGGAAACACCCGTTATCATCTGTATACGAAGCTGACGAATTTCTTTGAAAAAAATCTTTAAGATCATAAAGTTCACCACAGATTACATAGATCAGATTTCTTTATTTCTATCATGAAAGACAGAGTACGCAAACCCGAATGGCTCAAAATAAGTATTGGAGCCAATGAACGGTATACCGAAACCAAACGTATAGTTGAATCCCACTGCCTGCATACCATTTGCAGTAGCGGACGTTGCCCTAATATGGGAGAATGTTGGGGTAAAGGGACTGCCACCTTCATGATAGGCGGTGACATCTGTACCCGTTGCTGCAAATTCTGTAATACACAGACAGGTAAACCGCTTCCATTAGATATGGAAGAGCCTACCCATGTGGCGGAATCCATAGCCTTGATGAAACTGTCCCATGCTGTCATCACTTCCGTAGACCGGGATGATCTACCGGACCTCGGCGCTGCACATTGGGCATGCACCATACGCGAAATCAAACGCCTCAATCCGGAAACTACCATCGAGGTGCTGATCCCCGACTTTCAAGGAAGAAAAGAATTGGTATCCCAGGTCATTGAAGCACAACCGGAAATTATCTCCCACAATATGGAAACGGTGAAACGCATCACTCCACTGGTACGTAGTGCAGCCCGCTACGAAACAAGCCTGGAAGTAATACGCCAGATATCCGACAGCGGAATCACAGCAAAATCAGGAATCATGGTAGGATTAGGCGAAACTCCGGAAGAAGTGGAAGAACTGATGGATGACTTGCGCCGTGCAGGATGTCAAATCCTGACCATCGGGCAGTACTTGCAACCTTCACATAAACATTACCCTGTGGCAGAATACGTTACTCCCGCACAATTCGCTTCTTACAAAGAAACCGGTCTGGCAAAAGGATTTGATCAGGTAGAAAGTGCACCTTTGGTGCGTTCTTCTTATCATGCCGAAAAACAGGTACAGTTTTACAAAAAAGAAACGAAGTAAAAACCAATTGCTCTACTTATTTGTTATCTATGAGATAACGACAAAATAAAGTTTGCAATGTCAAAAAAAGGAGTTCTATCATCTAAGTTTAATATGTCTTTGGGATTTATCCCGGTTATCGTATCTATTATATTGTGCGAATTTATAACCCAAGACATTTCCATCTACATTGGTGCAGGTGTAGGGGCTCTTTATAGTTTATATACCTTATGGGGAAAAGGAGCAAGAATCCCCAATTTCCTACTTTATTGCACTACCGGAATGCTCTTGCTTTTGAGTTTGACCACTTTAATCTTCGGTGATTGCAGTTCCCGTGAAATGTTTCCACTGACATTGGAGATCAGTACTCTCATACCCGTAGTTATTATCTTCCTGAACAGGAAAAGATTTCTCGCTCACCAGATTTCCCAGTCACAGAAATGTTGCAAACAACTTTTTGCGCAAGGGGCAGAGTCTGCCATTGTAACAACACGGGTAGTTGTCATCATCGCTTTTCTTCATTTCCTGGGAGTCTTCATCACAATTCTGTTACCTGGTCCCTTAAGTGAAACTTCTAGGGATGTTTTATTCCGGTATTGTCCGCCAGCTGTATTTATTCTGAGTATATTATTCAATCAGTTCGGAATCCTCTATTTCAATCAAGTGATGGAGCACACAGCTTTCGTGCCCATTGTTAATACCAAAGGGGATGTGATTGGCAGAAGCCTGGCAGTGGATGCTATCAACAAGAAAAATGAATATATCAATCCGGTAGTCCGTATCGCTGTATCTCATAACGGTATGTTGTATCTTCGTCCACGCCCCCAACGCTGTATTCTCGACCGAGGGAAGACTGATATACCCATGGAATGTTATCTCTTATATGGAGAAACCCTGGAACAAGGCATCGTCCGGCTTGTGAGACAAGCTTTTCCACAAGCACCGATACAAGATTTACAGTTCAATATCATGTATCACTTTGAGAATAAAGTGACGAACCGGCTGATCTATCTTTTCATTCTTAAGGTAGAAGACGACAATCTTCTACGGGACAAGCAGGTAAAAGACGGAAAGCTTTGGACTTTCCAGCAAATAGAGCATAATTTAGGCAAGAACTTCTTCAGCTGCTGCTTTGAAAACGAATATGAGCACCTGAAGGATGTTATTTGTACAAGAGAAAAATACAAGGAATTTTAGAAAGATCGGGCACTTTTCCCTGCCACTCCTTCACTGTCTTGGTTTTGATATATTCTCCCTCACACGTAATGTTCGCAGCAATACAGAGTTTGGTTTGCGGACGACAATTTTGCAAGATGTCTTCCACCATTTTATTATTGCGGTAAGGTGTTTCAATGAATAGTTGAGTCTGGTGTTCGGCATAAACCCGCTGCTCCAGAGTCCTTATTTTTTTGGCACGCTCGCCCGGCTCAATAGGAAGGTAACCGTGGAAAGCAAAACTTTGCCCGTTGAAGCCTGACCCCATGACAGAAAGAATGATTGAAGAAGGTCCCACCAAGGGCACTACTTTCAGATTCTTCCGTTGAGCAATCGCCACTACATCCGCTCCCGGGTCAGCGACTGCCGGACAGCCAGCTTCGGAAATCACTCCCATAGACAATCCCGCCATCAACGGTTTCAGATATCCTGAAATATCTTCAGGTGATGTATGCTTGTTCAGCGGGTAAAAAGTCAGTGTATCAATATCTATTTCCCGATCCACCTTCTTCAGAAAGCGGCGTGCAGAACGCACATCCTCTACTATGAAGTGACTAATCCCAAGTATGATCTCCTTATTATAAGAAGGCAACACCGTTTCAATCGGTGTATCACCCAAAGTGACGGGCAAAAGATAAAGAGCTGTTTCCAATGTTTTGCGATAATTAAAGATGAAGAATTAGGAATGAAGAATTTCCATGCAACGCAACAGCGCAGCCTGATTCTTCATTCTTCATTCCTAATTCTTCATTTAACCATATATAATGTTTCCATTCTCATCCATATATTCATCCAGTCCTTTTTCATAAGTAGCCATGGCACGCAAGCTCATACCCACGCTGGAGAAACCACCGTCATGGAATAAGTTCTGCATGGTTACCTTACGGGTCAGGTCGGAGAACATTACGATGCAATAATCAGCACATTCGTCGGCTGAAGCATTGCCCAGCGGAGACATGCGGTTGGCAAAGTCGAACAGCTTATCCATACCCTTCACACCGGAACCGGCAGTAGTCATAGTCGGAGACTGTGAAATGGTATTGACACGTACATTATGTTCGCGGCCATAGATATAACCGAAACTGCGTGCAATGGATTCCAGCAAAGCTTTTGCATCTGCCATATCATTGTATCCATAGAATGTACGTTGCGCAGCCACATAACTCAATGCAAGGATTGAACCGTAATCGGCAATTGCATTCAGCTTTTTGGCAGCCTGTATCATCTTATGGAAAGACACTGCGGAAATATCGAGCGTCTTACCCAGCATATCATAATCCAAATCATCATATGTACGTTTCTTGCGAACATTCGGAGACATACCAATGGAGTGAAGCACAAAATCAATCGGTCCGCCCAAAACTTCCATGGAGCGTTTGAATACATTTTCCAAATCTTCTACGCTGGTTGCGTCAGCGGGGATAACTTCACATTTCAATTTATCTGCCAGTGCGGAAACTTCGCCCATACGAACTGCCACCGGAGTGTTTGATAAGGTGATCGTTGCACCTTCTTCTACTGCTTTTTCAGCTACTTTCCAGGCAATGGACTGCTCATTCAGAGCACCGAAAATAATGCCTCTTTTTCCTTTCAACAAATTGTAACTCATACCTATAATATTAAAGTTGACGGGTATCTAATAAACAAATCAACAAGGAAATTGCACTTATTGTTCGCCTCCTCATCAACTTGCATCTTATCACCACGTTTACTATTTTGAGGCTGCAAAGATATGAACTTTCTGCATAAAAAGCCCGAAAGTGTGCAAAGAAAAGGACAAAACCACAAAAAATCCACCTAAACCAACAAATTGTGCACATGGTTTTAGCTAAAGCCCGATACATTTGCAACCGGTAATTAAGAGGTTTTTTCATAATATTTATTTAAGGTTAGAATTAGGTTAACATGAATCATTTATTATTTCTTTCGCAGGCCACTCGGGAGAGCCGCTTGCGGGAGGATAATAAAAAAGGAAAGAAAATGAGAAGTTGAAGAAGCCTGTTAGTTAACAACGAATAACTGATAACTAATAACTTATAACTAAATATAGTATCACGGATGAACACATTTATCAAAAAACTATGGGTGCTTGTTGCACTGGCCCTTCCGTTGTTACCTGCACAAAGTACGGTAAATGCCCAAAACGGAAATTATATAGATGAAAGTATCTATGAGAATTTACCCTTCAATATGCCGAAAGTGGAACAACCCGCTTTTCCGGATTATACAGTCAATATTGTAGATTTTGGCGCTAAAGGAGATGGTATCGTACTGAATACCAAAGCTATCAACGATGCTATAAAGGCAGTAAATGCCAAAGGTGGCGGTAAAGTAATTATTCCCGAAGGCTTGTGGCTGACCGGCCCTATCGAGTTACTGAGCAACGTCAATCTATATACTGAAATGAACGCCCTGGTGTTGTTCACAGATGATTTCGAGGCTTATCCTATTATTAAAACATCTTTTGAGGGTTTGGATACCCGCCGTTGCCAATCTCCTATTTCAGCATGGAATGCTGAGAATATAGCGATTACGGGACATGGTGTATTCGATGGCTCAGGTGATAGCTGGCGTCCGGTAAAAAAAGGCAAACTGACTGCGGGCCAATGGAGTAGCCTGGTAAGTTCAGGAGGTGTAGTCGATGCATCCGGTAGCATCTGGTATCCCACTGCCGGTGCACTGAAAGGTGCTATGGCTACTAAAGACTTCAATAACCCGGAAGGCATTAATACGGATGAGGAATGGAATGAAATCCGCCCGTGGCTGCGTCCCGTATTGCTGAATATCGTTAAGAGTAAAAAAGTATTATTGGAAGGTGTAACTTTCAAGAACTCTCCCAGCTGGTGTCTGCACCCGTTGTCATGCGAGCATATCACAATTCACAATGTGAAAGTTTTCAACCCCTGGTACTCCCAGAATGGTGATGCACTGGACTTGGAATCTTGCAAGAACGCGTTGATTGTCAACAATATATTTGATGCCGGTGACGATGCTATCTGTATCAAATCGGGAAAAGATGAAGACGGTCGCAGACGCGGCGAACCTTGCCAGAATGTGATTGTAAAAAATAACACCGTATTGCACGGTCACGGTGGTTTCGTAGTAGGTAGCGAAATGTCGGGTGGCGTAAAGAACGTCTATGTAACCGACTGTACTTTCCTGGGTACGGATGTAGGTTTACGCTTCAAGAGTACCCGCGGACGTGGCGGTGTAGTAGAAGGTATCTATATTCACAATATCAATATGATTGATATCCCGCACGAAGCCTTGTTGTTCGACTTGTTCTATGGCGGTAAAGGTGCCGGTGAAGAAACGGAAGATGACCTGGAAGGCAGAATGAAATCATCCGTTCCTCCTGTAACGGAAAAAACTCCCGCTTTCCGTGATATCCATATCACAAATGTTACTTGCAGAAGTGTAGGACGTGCTATGTTCTTCAATGGACTGCCTGAAATGCCTATCCGTAATGTACACGTAAAGGATGTAGTTGTTACGGACGCCAAGCAAGGTATTGTTATCAGCCAGGCTGAGAATGTTTCTATAGAGAACGTGAAGATAGATACCAAAGGCACAGCATTGCAAGTGAAGCAAGCCAAAGACCTGAAAGTAAACGGGAAGACTTATAATAATTCGGCAACCAAAGCTTTGAACATCGATTTATAAGGTATATAATACCGCTGGTGTATGAAGAAAAAAGTAATCATACTGATCGCTCTGTGTTGTCTGTTTATCCAAACAGCACAGAGCGATACTCTTTCCATAACAGACCTTCGCACGGAACAACTGACTAATCCTTTAGGTCTGGATACCCCTCAACCGCGTTTCAGCTGGCGGCTCCAAAGCGGGCAACGCAATGTGATGCAGACAACTTACCGCCTGCTCGTTGCGTCCTCCCCGGAACTTCTAAGCAAGAATCGGGCAGACGTGTGGGATTCAGGCGAGGTACGCTCTGACGCGTCCATTTGGATAAGCTACCAAGGTCCCTCTTTACAACCCAACAAGCGCTATTATTGGAAAGTACAGGTAACAACCGGTACAGGTGAGAGCGCCTGGAGCGAGCCTGCTTTCTGGGGAATGGGACTGATGGGAGAAACTCGTTGGAAAGGACGTTGGATTGGTATGGACAGACCTATGTCCTGGGATAGTGAAAACATGTTTTCACGCCTGTCCGCCCGGTATGTACGCAAAGAATTCAACCTCAGCAAAGCAATAAAAGAGGCAACCCTGCACATCAGCGGACTGGGAGTTTACGAATGCCTCATCAACGGCAAACGGGTCGGTGACCTTGTACTGGCTCCCGCTCCTACCGACTACCGGAAAACCGTACTTTACAACAGCTATGATGTAACAAGTCTGCTTCGCTCACAAGCGGATAATGCCATAGGTATTACGCTCGGAAACGGACGATACCACTTCATGCGCCAGAACTATCGCACTTATAAAATCCATAACTTCGGCTATCCAAAAGTCCGGATGAACCTGATCGTAGAATATACGGACGGCAGCCGGGAAACGATTGCCACAGACACGAACTGGAAACTGACAGCCGACGGTCCCATCCGCAGTAACAATGAGTTTGACGGTGAGGAATACGATGCCCGAAAAGAATTAGGAAGTTGGTCGGAAACCGGCTATGACGACAGTACCTGGTTGCAGGCGGAACGCGTTTCCATACCTTCGGGATATCTGCGCGGACAAACCATACCGGGTATCAAGGTAGTGGAGAAGGTTAATCCCCGCACCATCCGTAAATCGGCCAATGGATATATCCTCGACATGGGGCAGAACATGGTAGGCTGGCTGCGCATCCGGGTAAAAGGAAATGCGGGCGACTCAGTGCGCCTGCGCTTTGCAGAAACCCTACAACCGGATGGAGAACTATACACCGCCAACTTACGGTCCGCAAAAGTAACCGACCTTTATATCCTGAAAGGAGAAGGCATTGAAGAGTGGGCTCCCCGCTTTGTATATCATGGCTTCCGCGATGTAGAAGTCAGCGAATTTCCGGGTACTCCTACCCTTGCCAACTTTACAGGCGAAGTTGTAAATGACGATATGCCTCTCACCGGAACATTCGAATGTGACAACCCTATCCTGAACCAATTAGTGAAGAATGCCTTCTGGGGAATCCGTGGTAATTATAAGGGAATACCGCTCGACTGTCCCCAGCGTGATGAACGCCAGCCTTGGCTGGGCGACCATACCAACGGCGCACTGGGTGAAAGTTTCTTGATGGAAAACGGTCCGCTTTATGCCAAGTGGATGGACGATATCCGCGATGCGCAACGGGAAGACGGATGCATACCCGATGTAGTGCCGGCCTATTATTACTACTATACAGACAACGTGACCTGGCCGTCAACCTTCATTTTCATCAGTAATATGCTGTATGAACAATATGGAAACCCGGGAGCCATCCGCAAGCATTATCCCGCCATGAAGCAATGGATGGAGCACATCCGCACAGAGTTCATGAACCAATCGCATATCATCACCCGCGACCGTTACGGCGATTGGTGTCTTCCGCCCGAATCTCCCGAATTAATACATTCGAAAGACCCGGCCCGCATTACCGATGGTAAACTGATAGCAACCGCCTATTACTACAAGCTGCTGCAATATATGATAAAGTTTGCACAGCTTCAGTTAGATATGCCCCACACTCCGGATATTGCCGGACAGTTGCACCACCAGCAGTTAGCTGAGGATATTCAGGAATATCGGAAACTGGCAGAACACGTAAAAGAAGGTTTCAACAAGACCTTCTGGAATCAGGAAAAACAATATTACAGCAATAATACCGTAACAGCCAACCTTCTCCCACTGGCATTCGACATGGTACCGGATACGGAAAAAAAAACCGTCGCCCGACAAATCATTCATAAAACGGTAGACTATTACAATGCCACCATTCAATGCGGAGTCATTGGCGTACAATGGCTGATGCGCGAGCTTGTAAGAATGGGACGCACAGATGTAGCATACGTTCTGGCTACCCATACCAAATATCCCGGATGGGGATACATGGCGGCCAACGGAGCTACCACCATCTGGGAGTTATGGAACGGGAACACAGCTGATCCGGCCATGAACAGCGGCAACCACGTCATGTTACTGGGCGATTTCCTCCCCTATTGCTATCAACATCTGGCAGGTATCCGGAATGCCGCTCCCGGTTTCAAGGAAATCCGGATGAAACCTGCTTTCGAACTGGAAGAAGTAGGATTTATTCGTGCTTCTCACATTACACCTTATGGCAAAGTAACGAGTGACTGGTCACAAACAGCTACCGGGTATTCCTGGGAGATCAGTGTACCTGCCAATAGTACGGCTACTATATGGCTGCCCAATGCAGATACCTCCGCCCTCACCGAAAACGGAAAGCCATTGAAGCAATCCGAAGGTTTACAAATACTCCGCCAGGAAGACGGATACACAGTTTGTAAGATAGGTTCGGGGAACTATAACTTCCAGATCAAAAAGAACATATCATACGGAAAAGGAAGAAAAGGCCTGCTGGAAGATGACTTTATCTGTCGGAAACCTCCCTTCCCGGAGAGCCATGCGGCCACCATCGTAGAAGGACGTCGCGGAATAGTGGCAGCCTGGTTCGGGGGAACCAAAGAGAAGAATCCCGATTGTTGCATTTGGGTTAGCCGCAAGACAAAAACAGGCTGGACAGAACCACAAATGGTAGCGGACGGTGTATTGGACGGAACCAAATACGCCTGCTGGAATCCCGTACTGACCGAAACATCGAAAGGAGAACTACAGCTTTATTATAAGATAGGTGTGAACGTAGCCGGATGGAGTGGTCATGTTGTTACTTCGAAAGACGGTGGAAAAACATGGAGCAAATCCCGGGCACTTCCCGAAGGCTTCCTTGGTCCCATCAAAAACAAGCCCGTATGGATCGGCAAGCGGATGATCTGCCCCAGCAGTACGGAAGATGAGAACGGTTGGCGGATTCATTTCGAAATCAGCGATGATGAAGGAAAGACCTGGCGAAAGATTGGTCCTATAACTGCTTCCGAGATTGTGGAAACAGATCAGGTGAAGTTCAGTAATCAGAAGCATAAAACCATACAAGTGATACAGCCCACCATCCTGACACATAAAGACGGAAAGTTGCAAGCCTTATGCCGTACTCAGAACAACGGCTCTGTTGCTACCACCTGGAGTGAAGACAACGGAGAAACCTGGAGTCCGGTAACATTCATTGACTTGCCTAACAATAATTCCGGCATTGATGGAATCACGCTGAAAGATGGACGGCACTTGCTGGTATACAACCACTATCGCTACATCAAAGGAAAACGGAAAGAACGTACCCCCATCAACGTAGCAATCAGTGACGATGGTATGCATTGGAAAGCGGCTGTGGTATTGGAGGATTCGCCGATCAACCAATATTCATACCCCTCAGTCATTCAGGGTAAAGACGGAAAAATACACATTGTTTATACCTGGAGGAGACAGCGCATCAAGTATGCCTGCCTCGATCCCCAACAGGTGGAAGTCACCTCTTTTGAGGAAGCCGGTTGGAAGGAATAACTCACAAAGGTGACAGTATTTATATCAAAATGGAAAAGGAATTACGGTAGGTTTGCACTACTTTTGTAGCAAATTAGTTATATATTTAAAACCATGAAGAAGAATATCTTTACAGTATTGCTATTATTGTGCGGTCTTTCTGTCACAGCAGAAGCACAAGAAACCCAAAAGAGTTTCAAGGTGGAAGTAAGTAACACCTGGAACAAGGCAAAAGCGGACGAACCGGTAGTAATCAAACTCAGTGAAATCAATCCACAGTTCCGGGTACGTTCGGCAGTAGTCATGAACGGAAGCGAAGAAATACCTTCGCAACTGGATGACCTGAATGGCGACCTCCGTCCGGATGAACTTGCATTTGTCATCGACCTGCCTGCCAAAAGCAAGAAAACAGTGACCGTCACTCTGTCTTCCGCCAAAAGCGACAAAACTTATCCTGCCCGTGTATATGCCGAGATGCTGGTAAGCGACAAGCGAGGCAAGCATGTCCCCGTACATTCGGTAACCATTCCGGGAACCAGCAACATCTACAATCAGATGCATCACCACGGTCCGGCTTTCGAATCTGAACTGGTGGCTTATCGCCTGTACTTTGACAAGAAGCAAACAGTCGACATCTACGGCAAATTCAATAAAGGCTTTGAAATCAAAGAATCACAATTCTATCCCACCGACGAGCAACTGGCATGTGGCTTCGGTGACGACGTCCTGTTGGTAGGCGGCAGCTGCGGTTTAGGCGCGCTGAAAGGCTGGGACGGCAAGAAATCCACTCATATCGAACCTGTATCCACGCTTACCGAGCGCATCATTGCCTACGGCCCGGTACGTACCATTGCCGAAATAGAAGTGACTGACTGGCAATATCAAGGTTCGGAACTACGCATGACGAACCGCTACACCCTCTACGGCGGACACCGCGATGTATTTGTGGAAACCTTCTTTGAAGAACCGTTGAAAGACGAAATCTTCTGTACCGGTGTAATAGACATCAAAGGCTCTGTATCTTACTCCGACCATAAAGGCCTGATAGGTTGCTGGGGAACGGACTGGCCCGTAAACGACACCGTGAAGTACGCTAAAGAAACCGTAGGACTGGGCACATACATTCCGCAAAAGTACGTAAAAGCCGAAGTGAAAGACAAGGCCAATTACCTGTACACCATCGGTGCCAAAGGCAGCAAATATTTCACCCACAATATCACATTCACTTCCATGAAAGAAACCTTCGGTTATAAAACTCCCGAAGCATGGTTCGCCTATATCCGCGAATGGAAAGAAGAGCTGGAACATCCGGCAGTGGTGAAAATAACTAATCACTAATAACTAAAAACGTATCATGAAAGCAAGAAAGACCTTGATGAGTCTATGCCTGTTGCTCGCTCTTCCGCTGGCAGCACAGCAGAAAAATTATGTTTCCGAGGTATGGGTAGCCGACCAGGGAAACGGTAAGTACAAGAACCCGGTACTCTATGCAGACTATTCCGACCCGGATGCCTGCCGTGTAGGAGACGATTACTACATGACATCTTCCAGTTTCAACTGTTTGCCCGGATTGCAGATACTCCACTCCAAAGATTTGGTGAACTGGACTATCATTGGCGCTGCCGTACCTTACGCTCTGCCCCCAATAGAAACTCCCGAACGTCCTGAACATGGTAACCGCGTATGGGCACCTGCCATCCGCCATCACAACGGTGAGTTTTACATCTTCTGGGGAGATCCCGACCAAGGCGCTTTCATGGTAAAAGCCAAAGATCCGAAAGGACCGTGGACTGAGCCTGTACTGGTGAAGCCGGGTAAAGGCATCATCGACACTTGTCCGCTTTGGGACGAGGACGGTAAAGTGTATATGGTACATGCCTACGCAGGTAGCCGCGCCGAACTGAAGAGCGTAATCACCATTTGCGAACTGAATGCTGAAGCTACCAAGGCCATCACTCCGTCACGTATCGTATTTGACGGACATGAGGCGCACCAGACCTGTGAAGGACCAAAATTCTACAAACGTAACGGATATTACTACATCTTCCATCCGGCAGGTGGTGTACCTACAGGTTGGCAGGTAGTGCTCCGTTCGAAGAATGTATACGGACCGTACGAATGGAAAACCGTGCTTGCACAAGGTAATAGCCCCGTGAATGGCCCTCACCAAGGTGCATGGGTAGATACCCCAACCGGAGAAGACTGGTTCTTCCACTTCCAGGATGTAGGCGCTTATGGCCGACTGGTACATCTGCAACCCATGAAATGGGTGAATGACTGGCCCGTAATCGGTATCGACAAAGACGGTGACGGTTGTGGTGAACCTGTAATGACTTACAAAAAGCCAAACGTAGGTAAGACATATCCCATCTGCACTCCGCAGGAAAGTGACGAGTTCGACGGTTATACTTTGTCTCCGCAATGGCAGTGGCATGCCAATATCAACGAGAAGTGGGCATACTACGCAGGAGACCAAAGCATTGTACGCCTGTATTCTTACCCGGTAGTGAAAGAATACAAGAATCTGTTCGATGTTGCCAATCTGCTGTTGCAGAAGGCTCCGGCACCCAACTTCACTGCTACCATGAAACTGACTTTCAAGCCGGTAGATAAATACAAAGGCGAACGTACCGGATTGGTAGTGATGGGTATGGACTATGCCGGACTGATCCTGGAGAATACGGACAAAGGGCTGGTTCTCTCGCAAGTATCCTGTCTGAAGGCAGACAAAGGCACACCGGAACAAGTAAACGGTACGGTAGACCTGACAGACAACACCATCTATCTGAAAGTAAAATTCAGCAGCGATGCCAGCAAGAAGATTTCAAAGAGTGAAGGCGGACATGATCTGCTGGTTATGTGTGACTTCAGCTATAGTCTTGATGGAAAGAAATACCAGCCTCTTGGCAAGTCATTCCAGGCAAAAGAAGGAAAATGGATCGGTGTCAAGGTAGGTACTTTCTGTACCCGCCCTGCAATTACTACCAATGACGGTGGTTGGGCAGATGTAGACTGGTTCCGCATTACGAAGAAATAAGATTTTTCTAAGCGTGCAAGTTACGCGATAATACAGAGCCTCCGGATGTATAAGTGTATGACATCCGGGGGCCTTTTTTGATACGGCAATAAGGCATCGAAAGGAAATAATTTATCATTTTAAACAGTTCATTTGTTTGAATTTATCAACAACGAAAACTCTTTTTTGTAAGCAGCTGATTATCAGATATATTATAATAATGGTATCTCAGTCGTATGCTTAGGGTATCTCAGTATGATACTGAGGTACCCTAAGTATCATACTGAGATACCCTAAGCATACGACTGATCTCACAAATATCTTGTTTTGTAAATATTGATCATCTGTATATGGGGCGCCTATCATACAGGATTATTGGTTTGCCCATAACAGAATGATAATAAATCTCAGCTACAGATTTGCATTACTAGTATTTTTTGCCTATATAAAACTGTTCCTAATGAAAAATAATTCGCTAAAATTGCGAATTTATTTATTATATATTACCTTTGTGTCAACAAAGAACATACGTATGAATGTAGAATTTGAGAAAGAGTATTTGGCGGAACTTTATGAAAAAGGAAAGACTAATGATAAAAAACATCGTTTCCAGCCTCAAATAATTAATGGCTATTTAAGGTGTGTCAAAGCTTTGTTAAATGCCTATAGAATAGAAGACCTGTATCAATATAGATCTCTAAATTATGAAAAGTTGAAAGGCGATAAGAAAGGACTTTCTTCTTTACGTATTAATGATCAATATAGACTTGAATTTCGGGAAGTTACAAATGTTAGTAACCAAACCCTCGTGGAAATTTGTTCTTTGGTAGATATTACAAATCATTATAAGTAAGAACTATGAGTATAACAGCTAACAATTTACAGTCATTCCGTCCTTATCATCCGGGTGAATTGGTTAAGGAAGAATTAGAATGTAGAGGTATAAAACAGAAGGACTTTGCAAGAAAGTTTAGTTTGTCTTATTCAGCCTTAAATGAGGTGCTTAATGCAAAGCGTCCGATAACTACAGAATTCGCTTTACTTCTGGAGGCAGCTTTAGGCATCAATGCAGATTTGCTTGTAAGAATGCAAACGGATTATAATATGCAAGTAGCACGTAGAAATAGTTCTTTGCTTGAGAGATTAAATAATATAAAGAAAATAGCTGCTGTCTTTTAAGATAGAGTGCTTACGGGTAGAAGAGCGAGGTGTAAAGCCATATAATTTTCCCCCTCGCTCTTTTATTATTTTACAAGGTATCTGTCGATTCTCTTTCAATTTATTCAGTAAGCTTTCTACGTTTTGAAAATGGTAATGTAAGATACCTTCCAATTGTTTCAGAAAACCTACATTGCTTGCCAGCTGCGTAATGAATTGCAGATGCAGACCGATTTCCCGGTTGGCTTGCAGAAGCGTTTTATGCGGGAGTGTGCTTTGCAGCATATAGATTCCGCTGGCATCTTGTATTTCTGCAATGCCGTTTCCCCATTCGTGTGTGCCTATCAATCGTAGAACATGGATGAATTGTCTTAATTTGCGTTTCAGACATTGCAGGCTTATATCTTCCGAAGGCTCTTCGGCATACGTTATGTTCATAATGCCAATCAGTTGTAGATAGTACGCTTTCATGGCTTCTTCTGACGGGAAGCCCGTGCGTGGGTGCATTGCTGCGTTGGGTAATTCCTGAGCGGTTACCGGCTGAGTGTTGTTTTCCATAAATCGTTAAGTTTTAAAAGGTGAATAATTCGATTCATGGGAGAGGAGAAGAATTTAAAAAAGCAATCCCTGCCTGTCCCATTGTCGAACACTAAACCTATAGCCAGTATTTGGAGGTGCATTAACACTCCCCATGGGGGTACAGGGACCGCCATATAGGAGTGAGGCAACGGACATAAAAATGCCCGTCACGGTTTCTTGGCAGGTTTCCCTGCTGTGTGGTAAAAAAATATTCGACATCACAAAGGTACAATAAAAAATAAAGTAGCAATGTAAATCGGGGAGGAAAATACGTTTATTATCCGATTAACTTTATTAATAATGCCAATCAGAAGTTGAAATTCATTCATAATTGAAAAGAAATGAAACAATAGATACGCGGACGACGCGGATAAGGCGGACAAACGCGGACTTTAATTTATCATTTATAATAGTATAGCGCAGCTTTTTAAATCCGCGTTTGTCCGCCTTATCCGCGTCGTCCGCGTACCCATTCTATTCAAAACCCATCAGAAACGAATCAACTCATTACAGATAATTTGAACGAAATGCCGTATATTTGCGTTCATAAAGAAAAGAAAGTAAGAAAAATGAAGAAACTCGTAATTTTTGATTTAGACGGTACCCTCCTGAACACCATTGCCGATCTGGCACAAAGTACCAATCATGCATTAGCCGCCTTAGGATATCCCACACATGAAGAACAAGAGTACAACTTCATGGTTGGAAACGGCATCAACAAACTTTTTGAGCGTGCTCTGCCCGAAGGAGAAAAGACGGAAGAAAATGTCCTGCGTATACGAAAAGAATTTGTACCCTATTATGACCAGCATAATGCAGACAAAAGCCGCCCCTACCCCGGCATCACGGAACTTCTAACCGAGCTACAGGCCAAGGGACTGCAACTCGCAGTCGCTTCCAACAAATATCAAGCTGCTACAGAGAAACTAATTGCCCACTATTTTCCTACAATTCGTTTCATCGCCGTCTTCGGCCAACGTGAAGGGGTAAATGTAAAACCCGATCCCACCGTCGTATACGATATCCTGAAAATAGCAAAGACAGCCAAAGAAGATGTTCTCTATGTAGGAGACTCCGGTGTAGACATGCAGACAGCTATCCATGCAGATATAACCTCCTGCGGAGTGACCTGGGGATTCCGCCCACGCGCTGAACTGGAAACCTTCCATCCTGACTACATTGTGGATAAGGCTGAGGAGATTATCGAGAGCGTCTTGAAATACTAAATTCAGCCTCTACTGCCTGAATCTTGCCACCGTGTTGGCAATGTTGTGCCAGTTAATTGGCAATGTTGTGCCACCGTGTTGGCAATGTCGTGCCAATTAACTGGCAAAAGATTGCATTAATAATCCCGCTGTATGCATCATTTTTACTCCTTTTTAAATAGATATTACCCCTGAAAGTGTCGAAAACTGCCTAACCTTGCAACTGAAATACAAAAAATGAAAAACAATGATGAAGAAATGGTTATCGACATGCTTTGTCGCAATCTGCATAAGCAGTAGCTTGCAGGCACAGCAGGAAAATGAAACTCTCAAATTATGGTACGACGAACCCGCCACACAATGGGTAGAAGCTCTGCCACTGGGCAACGGACGTATAGGCGCCATGGTCTTTGGCGACCCTGTACACGAACAATTCCAATTGAATGAAGAAACCGTATGGGGAGGTTCTCCTTACAACAACACCAATCCCAAAGCCAAAGATGCTTTGCCACGGATCCGCCAACTCATCTTTGAGGGCAAGAATAAAGAGGCACAAGAGCTTTGCGGCCCCACCATCTGTTCGCCATCCGCCAACGGGATGCCTTATCAGACTGTAGGTTCCCTGCATCTTGACTTTAATGGAATCAGCAATTACAACGATTATTATCGTGATCTGGACATTGCAAAGGCAATAGCTACCACCCGCTTCACCGCAAATGGAGTAACCTATACCCGTGAAACCTATACTTCTTTCCCCGATCAGGTCCTGGTAATCCGCCTGACAGCTTCACAGAAGAAGAGCATCTCATTCACTGCAAAATATACCACGCCTTATAAAAGTAATGTGGTACGCAGCATCTCCTCCCGCAAAGAATTACAGTTGAACGGAAAAGCTAACGACCACGAAGGTATCGAAGGCAAAGTGAAATTCACCGCCCTCACCCGCATAGAGAACAGTGGTGGCAGTCTGGAAGCAACATCAGACAGCACCCTGCAAGTCAAAAATGCCAATAGCGTTACATTATACGTATCCATCGGCACCAACTTCGTAAACTATAAGGATGTATCGGGCAATGCACTCAGCACTGCACAGAAATATCTGAAACAGGTCAACAAGAACTATGCGAAGAGTAAAGCCGCCCATATCAATACATATCAGAAGTACTTCAACCGGGTATCTCTGAACCTGGGGCGCAATGCTCAAGCCGACAAGCCGACAGATGTACGCGTCAAAGAGTTCAGTACAAGCTTCGATCCGCAAATGGCTGCTTTATACTTCCAATTCGGACGCTACCTGCTGATATGCAGTTCACAGCCCGGCGGGCAAGCCGCCAATCTGCAAGGTATCTGGAACTACCAGCTACGTGCTCCTTGGGATGGCAAATATACTACTGATATCAATGTAGAAATGAACTACTGGCCTGCCGAAAGTACCTCCCTGCCCGAAATGCACGAACCTTTCCTGCAATTAGTAAAAGAAGCAGCCATACAAGGACGCGAAAGTGCCGCCATGTACGGTTGTCGTGGCTGGACATTGCATCACAATACGGATATCTGGCGTAGCACCGGTGCCGTAGACGGACCAAGCTACGGCGTATGGCCCACTTGCAACGCTTGGTTCTGCCAGCATCTGTGGGATCGTTACCTCTTCTCCGGCGACAAAAACTATCTAGCCGAAGTATACCCCCTGATGCGTGGTGCCTGCGAGTTCTACCTCGATTTTCTGGTACGTGAACCCGAGAATAACTGGCTGGTAGTGGCCCCCTCCTATTCTCCTGAAAACAGTCCTGTAGTAAATGGCAAACGTACATTTGTTGTAGTTGCCGGAACCACGATGGACAATCAGATGGTTTACGATTTATTCTACAATACGATTGCCGCTGCCGGTTTAATGGACGAAAACACCGCTTTCACCGACAGTTTACAGACTGTAGTTAACAATTTAGCCCCTATGCAGGTAGGCCGTTGGGGACAGTTACAGGAGTGGATGCACGACTGGGATAATCCCAAAGACCGTCATCGCCATGTTTCTCATCTCTGGGGCTTGTATCCGGGACGCCAAATCAGCGCCTACAACTCTCCCATCCTGTTTGAAGCTGCCAAGAAGTCTTTAATAGGCCGTGGCGATCACTCTACCGGTTGGTCAATGGGTTGGAAAGTGTGCCTGTGGGCACGTCTGCTCGATGGTAACCATGCTTATAAACTGATAACCGAACAGTTGCACCCCACTACCGATGAAAAGGGACAAAACGGTGGTACTTATCCGAACCTGTTCGATGCACACCCGCCTTTCCAGATTGACGGTAACTTTGGCTGTTCTGCCGGTATTGCCGAAATGTTCGTTCAGAGCCATGACGGAGCTATCCATCTTCTTCCGGCATTGCCCGACGTATGGAAACAGGGAACATTGAAAGGTATCCGTTGCCGTGGCGGATTTACAGTGAAAGAGATGAAGTGGGAAAACGGAGAATTACAAACGGCCGTTATCACTTCCAATATTGGCGGTACACTCCGCATACGGACCCAGACTCCTTTGTATCTGAATGGGGAAAAATTGACTCCAAGTGTCCAAGAGGTGTCTGACAACCCGCTATTGCAATCACAGAGCATCCGCAAACCACTGATTGCCGCCAATGCTCCGGTTTGCATACCGGAATATGCACAGACTTATGTGTATGATATCGAAACAAATGCAGGAAACGAATACATTCTGACCGCAAGAAATCAATAAGAATAAATAGTAACCAAAACTATAGGGATACCGGCTGAAGTCAGTCGTCACTATGTTAAAACGTCAAGAGGGGAGCAATAAATTCCCCTCTTTTCTGTTATATAACATCATTTAGGTAACTCACAAAAACATTTTAGACAGTAAATAACAAAAAATACCACCCTAAAAACAGATATTACACATATATATTTTCACATCCAGATACATTTGCAGCAACGAATTAACAGTGTGCCCGAACACACAAAGGAAAAAAATCATACTTAATTAATAACATGCAAAGAATGTCTAACAAAATGAAAAACATGCGCGCCGCGCTACTATTCTGTTTAGTAGCCGTGATATCGCTTAGCGTATCAGCGCAAAATGTAACCGTAACAGGTACTGTGACAGACAAGACGGGAGAAACCGTTATCGGTGCTTCCGTAGTACAGAAAGGGAATACCAGCAACGGTACTATTACCGATATTGACGGTAATTTCTCCCTTAGTGTTCCCGCCAATTCCACATTGGTATTCTCTTATGTAGGTATGACTTCTCAGGAAATCCCCCTGAAAGGCAAAACTAAAGTTGAAGTAGTTATGGAAGACGATGCACAGGCTTTGGAAGAAGTCGTGGTTATCGGTTACGGTACAGCAAAACGTAAGGACCTGACCGGCTCCGTTGCCACCGTAAGCTCTGAGACATTGGCTGCTGTTCCTGTTGCTTCTGCCACCGAAGCATTGCAAGGAAAAATGGCCGGTGTACAAATTACCACCACGGAAGGTTCACCCGACGCAACGATGTCTATCCGTGTACGCGGTGGTGGCTCTATCACACAGAGCAACGAACCACTGTTTATTGTCGACGGTTTCCCAGTAGAAAGTATCTCCGACATACCTCCCACTGACATTGAAGACATCACAGTTCTGAAAGATGCCTCCTCTACAGCCATTTATGGGTCACGTGGTGCCAACGGTGTAATCATTGTGACCACCAAGAGCGGAAAAGAAGGTAAAATGAGTGTCAGCTATAATGCCTACTATAGCTGGAAGAAAGTAGCTAATAAACTGGACGTGCTCTCAGCCAGAGATTATGCCAATTGGCAATATGAATTGGGGCTGCTAACGGATAAGGCAGACAAATATTCCCAGTATTTTGGCAACTATCAGGACTTGGATATGTATGATGATGTAGCCACTAACGACTGGCAAGATCTGACATTTGGCCGTACCGGACATACTTTCAATCATAACATCAGCCTGAATGGTGGTAGTGATAAGATGAAATATGCTTTCAGTTATTCGCACATGGATGATAAAGCCATTATGCAGATGTCCGACTTCAAACGCGACAATGCGAATCTGAAATTAAGCCACAAGCCCATTAAGAACATAACCATTGACCTCAGTGCACGTTTCTCACGTACTAAGATTAATGGTGGTGGTGCCAACGACGCCAACAGTTCGCTGAATACCGACAAGCGGCTGAAATATGCCGTACAATACACCCCATTCCCGGTTCCCGGCTTGTCCGATGAACTCAACTCCGATAACGAAGAGCCCAGTTCCTTGCTGATTAATCCATTGACTTCATTAATTGATAACGATACCCGTAAAGAACGCACTACTTACAATCTGGGTGCAGGCTTTACTTGGGAAATCATCAAGGACCTGCGTTTCAAATCTGAATTCGGTTACGATGACTATCGCTACAATACTGATAGATATTATGGTCCCAGTACCTATTACGTACGTAATACTCCCTCCTCTACCAATCAGGGAAAACCGGCTGTAACACTGACTCGCCAAAGTCGCAGCACTATTCGTAATACGAATACCGTGAACTACGACTTTAAAAAGCTGATTAAAGACGAAAAGCATCACTTAAATGCCCTGATTGGCCAAGAATATGTGATAGCCAAAAATAACAAAATCACCAATACTTCGCATGGATTCCCCAGCACCTTTACTGCGGACGACTGCATTAACCTGATGACCCAGGGAACTCCTTTTGAAATTACCAATTATTCGGATCCGAATGATGTATTGCTTTCTTATTTCGGTCGTTTGAATTATGACTATGACAGTAAATATTTGTTCAGCGGAACGTTCCGCGCCGACGGCTCTTCCAAGTTCGCCCGCGGCAACCGTTGGGGATATTTCCCGTCAGCCGCCTTGGCTTGGCGTGTATCTTCCGAACCATTTATGGAAAGCACCCACAATTGGCTGGACGACTTGAAGCTTCGTTTCAGCTATGGTACCGCAGGTAATAATAATATCCCGTCCGGACAATTAAACCAGGAATACGAAGCCAAGGCTACTACCTGGATCAACGGCTATCCGTCTTATTGGGCTCCTTCCAAAACAATGTCCAACCCGGACTTGACTTGGGAAACCACCATTACCCGAAACCTCGGTTTGGACTACACTCTGCTGGGAGGCAAACTGAGCGGTACCCTGGAAGCTTACTGGAACACAACGAAGGACTTGTTGATCCTGTTCCCTACCTCGGGTACAGGTTATGATAACCAATACCGCAACATGGGTGAGACTGAAAACAAAGGTTTCGAAGCTTCCGTCAACTGGGTAGCCATCGACAAAAAGAACTTCGGCTTGAGCTTCGGAGCAAACATCAGTTTCAACAAGAACAAAATCAAATCATTGGGTTCACTGAAAACCATGTCCAACGACTTGACACAATCCTACTGGGCTTCCTCCGAAATCGGTCAGGACTACTGGATAGAAGTAGGCGGCAGTGTAGGCAAAATGTATGGCTATGTAAGCGATGGCCGTTACGAAGTATCCGATTTCGAAAGATATGACGAAGTGACCGAAACCTGGATTTTGAGAGATGGAGTAAGTTCTTCTTCTTCTGTAGGAACAGCCCGTCCGGGTATGATGAAACTGAAAGACCTGGATAACAGCGGTGATGCGAACGGTTCTGATGACAAAAGAGTGATCGGTGATGCGAACCCTCTGCATACCGGCGGTTTCAATATCAATGCACGTCTCTATGGGTTCGACCTGACTGCCAACTTCAACTGGAGTTATGGAAACGACATCTACAATGCCAATAAGATAGAGTACACCAGTACTTCGAAGTATCTGTACCGTAACCTGACTTCCGACATGGCAGGAGGAAAACGCTGGAACAATGTAGATGCGGCAGGTAATTTGGTAACGAATATGGCTCAACTGGCCGAAATGAACCAAAACACCACCATGTGGTCTCCGTATACCGACAAGTACATCTTCTCCGATTGGGCTGTTGAAGACGGTTCATTCCTCCGCCTGAATACACTTACCTTAGGCTACACAATGCCTACAACGTTAGTGAAGAAAGTCGGGATCAACAACCTGCGTTTCTACGTAACAGCCTACAACGTATTCTGTCTGACAAGCTATAGCGGTTATGATCCGGAAGTATCTACCAGCCGCCGTAACGGAAGTAATCTGACCCCGGGTGTCGATTACTCGGCCTACCCGAAGAGCCGTCAATTCGTAGTTGGCTTAAATCTTAATTTCTAACCCTACAAATAATAGAAAGTAATGAAAAAATTAATATATATATCACTCCTGGCATCAGCCAGTCTATTCGCCTCTTGCGAAGACTTACTGGATGCACCAAGCAAGTCATCCATGGATGAAACCATCATCTTCAATACTGAAGCCTTGGCCGATGCAGCTGTCATGAGCATTCACCAGTCATTTGGCGAAACGAACTCTTACCGAGGACGCTACCTCGCTTATTTCGGTGTAAATACAGATTGCGAGATATTCAATAATTCCGGAATGAACAATGTAGAAACAGATAAAGAAGGTTCTTTGGTAACCTATTCTGCCAAGCCGGACAATACGTATATGAATACAGACAACAATGCATGGGCAAAATTGTACGAAGCCATCGAACGTGCCAACAAAGGCATTAAAGCTATGCGTGAAAACAGTGATTTGACCAATACCAATATGGCTCAACTGTATGGTGAATTGTTAACCTTACGTGCTTTTATTTACTTCGATTTGATAAAAGCCTGGGGAGATGTACCCGCACGTTTCGAACCTATCACTTCCGAAACGATTTACGTTGAGAAGTCCGACCGTATGGTTGTTATCAATCAAATCCTTGCCGATTTACTGGAAGCCGAAAGCTATCTGGGATGGCCGAATGAAAACAAATATACCCAATCCACAGAGCGTGTCAGCAAAACATTTGCCAAAGGACTGCGTGCACGTATCGCCTTGTTTGCAGCCGGATATTCGCAACATCCTGACGGCATCCGCTACAACTTGGAAGATGCCGCGCAAAGGCAAGCCATGTATCAGATTGCCAAAGACGAATGTGTAAGTATCATCACTCAGGGATATAACAAACTGGGAACTTTTGAAGAGAATTTCCGTCAATTGTGCCAGGAAACGGGTACTGCCGGTTTGGAATCAATCTGGGAAATACCTTTCTCTGATGGTCGCGGACGCGTAATCTACACTTGGGGTGTAAAGCACGAGAATGCTAACCAGTGGACAGCACTGAATAAAGGTGGATACAATGGTCCTACCCCGAACTTGTTCTATGATTACGATGTGGATGATGTACGCCGCGATATCACCTGCATACCTTATAAATGGACGGGTACAGGCACAGCCATCAAAGAGCCCAACAAATGTTTTGGCGGATGGAGCTTTGGTAAACTCCGTTTCGAATGGTTGAACCGCATCGTTACTTCTACAAATGATGACGGAATGAACTGGCAGGTTATGCGTTATGCCGACATCTACCTGATGGCTGCCGAAGCTATCAACGAGCTGGATAATCCGACCAGTGCAGCTCCTTATCTGAAACCGATTCTGGATCGCTCTTATCCTGCCGCCAAAGCAACAGCTATCCTGACAGCAGCCAGTGCTAGTAAGACAGCTTTCTTCAACGAAATCGTGGATCAGCGTAAATTTGAATTCGCAGGAGAAGCTCTCCGCAAAGTCGACTTAATCCGTTGGAATATGTTAGGTTCAAAACTGAAAGAAACTAAAGAGAAAATGACCCGACTGACCAACCGTGAAGGAGAATACGCTGACCTTCCCGCCAAGATTTATTATAATGAAGGACTGGATGCCGCCAGCAACGATGCCGATACTTATGTCATCTATGGCTTGAACCACGGAGAAACTGATGAAGAAGGCAAAGCAATGGTAGATGCAGGAAAGTTCTCCACCAGTAAATCATGGATTTACTCATCGGAGGAGTCAAGCATTGCTACAACAACAAAGTTCATCTCCCAGCTTTACGTCAACGACCCCGATACGAAACAGTTCTGGCCTATCTGGCAAGTGTTCCTCGATGCAAGTAACGGCACATTGACCAATGATTATAATTATTAATCTTATCACTCTGAACAAATATGAAAAATAAATTCAAAAATATAGCCCTGATATGTGGAGTCAGCTTAATGGCATTTGCTGCAAGCTGCTCTGATCTTGACGACGAAATCAAAAGCTCAAGCTACGACCGCCTATTCTCTCCAACTGCCGTGGAGGCCCGGGTACAAAACAAAACGAATGTACGCCTCGGTTGGACCAAAGTATTGGGTGCCGATTCTTATGTCATTGAACTCTTCGCCAATGACAGCCTACAGTTTGAAGGCTCTCCTGTAGCCACTTACAATGAAGTTACTGACAACCCATACACCATTACAGGATTGGACGGCGAAACTAAATATTCGGCCCGTATCAAGGCCGTTGGAGAAAAGATATCCGAATCTAAATGGACAGGAGTTTTCTTCAAAACCGATGCAGAGCAAATTCTTCAAAGTGTACCGGAAGAAGATTTAACGGCTTTCTCCGTAACACTACGCTGGCCAGCCGGTGCCACCGCTACTGAAATCATTCTAAATCCGGGTAACATCAGGCATACAGTTACAGCAGCCGAAATAACTGCCGGTGCCGCTACCATCGAAGATTTATTATCCGAAACGACATATACTGCCAAATTGATGAATGGAGAAAAGACCAGAGGAAGTGTAAACTTCACCACATTGATTGATTTGGGAGGTGCAACTGCTATAAAAGAAGGCGATGACCTGCAAGCCATTCTGAATGAAGCTGAAGAAGGAGCTGCCTTTGTTATCATGTCCGGTGAATTCACTCTCGGTGAATATGCTTTAACGAAATCTGTATCCCTTACAGGTTATTCTTCCAATGCCAAGCCAACTATACACGGACGTTTCACGGTAGGAGATGCAACGGTTGCCAATTTAGTCCTGAACAATCTGATTCTGTCCGGCGCAACGGAGAAGATGCAAAACAACCTGATTGAGACCACCAATGCAGCTGCCAATCTTCAAAATGTGGAACTCACCGGTTGTGAAATTCGCGACTTTGCCAATGCACTGGTATACAACAATGCCGGAAGTACATGGGGAACCCTCAAAATAGACAACTGTATTATTGACCGGATTCTGGGTAGTGGAGGCGATGGCATCGACTTCCGCGGTGGTAGCTTAAGTTCGATAACCGTAACCAATACAACATTCAGTAATGGTTTCCGCGCATTCCTCCGTTGCCAGACTACTGCTGCCGTTTCATTCACGAATTGTACATTCTATAGAGTCGCCATCGTGGATAACTCAAACAACTCCGGCCTTTTCCGTACCACACAAAATGGTTGTTCTCTTGTTGTGAAGAAGTGCTTGTTCTATGGTACGGGCGTCGAAAGCAATCAGACAGGAAACATCGGTGTATGGGCCAGAACCGATATCAAGGGTTCCGAAGAGTATGCAGACAATTATTATTATAATTGCTTCAACCTTTGGGGAGCTAAATACGCCGATAATCATTCCAACGTTGCAACTGAGGCAAACCCAGGCTTTAAAGACCCTGAAAATGGTGATTACACTCTGAGCAACGAAGATTTGATTTTCCATCAAATCGGTGACCCGCGCTGGTACTAATATAGCAAACATATAGTCCTCTTAATAAATTAAGGAGTCTGCTTCACTCAAAGGATGCAGACTCCTTTTTCAGGTAATTATCCAAACAATGGGCACATATCTAAATGCTATCATATATTCATCATTTACATTCATAATAACAGCATATCCTTTATTTCAATGACATACATCGTTTCGTAGATTCTCACTATAGCACATTCTCCGCATAAATAAAGAATAAGTTTACTCACATATTTCCCATCTCACGACTTTCTGCCTGGAAACAGCGTCTTCTCAGCCAACAAAAAATACAATTTGTCAAAATGACCATCGTATATGGCTTACAAATTTCCCCCTAAATAATCAATTATTCCTCTTCTTTATAACTGTAAACGTCTAATTTTGCATACACATAAATCAAAGGAATCAATATCATAAAAACAACAGCATGAAGAAAATACTATTTTGTATCTGGTTCACCTGTATCTTATGTCAGGCATATTCACAATCCTGTTCTTTCCCCTGGGAGAATGGTCCACTGCAAGTTTCAGAGAACTCCCGTTACCTCCAGCACACTAACGGAACTCCCTTCTTCTGGCTCGGAGATACCGGTTGGCTGCTTCCCGAAAGGTTGAACCGGGATGAAGCGGAATACTATCTTGAACAATGCAAACAAGCAGGTTTCAACGTAGTACAGGTACAAACCATCAACGGGGTACCTGCCATGAACTTCTACGGCCAATCGTCCATGCCGGATGGATTTGATTTCTCCAATATCAACCGACCGGGCATATATGGTTATTGGGATCACATGGACTTTATTATCGATGCCGCCGCCCGCAGAGGGATTTATATCGGTATGGTCTGCATCTGGGGCGGACTGGTAAAAAGTGGAAAGATGAATGTGGAAGAAGCCAAGGCTTATGGTACTTTCCTCGCCAACCGTTACAAAGATCGCCCCAACATCATCTGGATGATTGGCGGAGATATTTATGGGAACATCAAAACTGAAGTCTGGAACATGCTTGCCAATACCATTAAATCCATTGATAAGAGCCATCTCATGACTTTCCATCCTTTCGGAAGGACACTCTCGGCAGAATGGTTCAACGATGCCCCTTGGCTGGATTTCAATATGTTCCAAAGTGGACACCGCCGCTACGGACAAAGCAAAGATGACAAAAAGACACTGTTGCCACAAGGCACAGAAGAAGACAACTGGCGATATGCGGAACATAGTCTTGCTCAAAGACCGCTACGTCCGGTTATTGATGGAGAGCCGTCTTATGAAGCTATTCCACAAGGACTTCACGACCCTAAGGAAGGTTTCTGGAAAGACAACGATGTACGCAGATATGCTTACTGGTCGGTTTTTGCCGGTTCATTCGGCCACACATACGGTCATAGCTCCATCATGCAATTCTTAAAGCCGGGAGTTAATCCGGCCTATGGTGCTACCCAATTATGGTATGAAGCCCTGAAAGATCCCGGATTCAACCAGATGCAATATTTGAAAAAGCTGATACTTGCCTTTCCCTTCTTTGAAAGAGTAGCCGACCAGAGTTGCATAGCCGGCGATAACGGCACAAAGTATGAACGTCTCATTGCAACACGTGGCAACGACTACATGTTAGTGTACAACTATACCGGACGCCCCATGCAAATAGACCTCAGCAAGATTCATGGAAAGACTAAAAAAGCTTGGTGGTATTCACCACGCAATGCAGAGCTATCTTATATCGGTGAGTTTAGTTCAAAAGTAGAAACGTTCCAGCCTGAGGGCGGTCATTTAAACGGCAATGACTGGGTACTCATCCTAACAGACGGAACCCGGAAGTATGTAGAAGCATTGCAATAGTATAGTTTTAATAAAAACAAGAGGATGTCCCTGGAGACATCCTCTTAACCCTAACCAGTCATAATTTCTTGAATTCAAGTAATTATCTTCTTATACCTTTACGATACCGGGCAAAAATATATAGAAAATACAAAATGTAACTCCATAAATCAGTATTTTCTGTATTATTTAGTAATCAGCTGTTTATCAACCTTATACAAGATTACAAAGATGTCCATTTTGATGAATTCATGTATTTTTTGACGAATTGATCTTATTCATTCCCTTATCCCGATACTCAGTCGGGGTCATTCCCATCTTCTGTTTGAAGCATTTGCTGAAATAACGGGGATCATTAATACCCACCATATAAGAGATCTGAGTCATGGAATATTCTCCGGTTTCAATGAATTGCACAGCACGCTTGATACGCATTTCCTTAATAAACTCAATAGGTGCCAAACCCGTCAGTGTCTTCAGTTTCTTAAAGAAGACTGAACGGCTGACTGCCAGTTCCTGCACCAAATCGTCCACTACCAATTCTCCATTATCCATATTCTTCTCCATCAGTTCCACCAGTTTGTCCATAAACTTACGGTCGTTCGGAGACATTTCCGGTCCTTGTTCTTCTACAGTTTCTTCCGTTGAGTCAGCCGTTACATTTCCCGTCATCAGGTTATCCCGATAGATGCCCTGTAACTTCCGACGCTGTGTGAGCAGATTCTTTACGCGTGCTTTCAGATAAGTGGCACTGAACGGCTTCGTGATGTAATCGTCCGCTCCATACTCCAACCCCTCCAATTTGCTTTCAATGGAAGTCTTGGCCGTCAACAATACAATGGGAATATGACTGGTGGTCATATCGGCACGCAGTTCACGCGTCATGGTAATGCCATCCTTTCCGGGCATCATGACATCACTAATGATGATATCCGGGAGGAATTTCAAAGCTTTACTCCAACCTTGCATACCATCCACAGCTTCCACAATTCTGTATTCGGAAGCAAAGATGCTGCGCAGGAACAGACGGAGTTCCGAATTATCTTCCACAAGTAACATGGTTCCTTTGGCGTCCATACTCTCTTCCGATTCTTCCCCGATATTATCTCCTTCAGAAGCATCCGGTATTTCACTAACAATATCGGTCACCTGTTCTGCGACTCCCATACCCACCGTGGCATCATCTTGCAAGAATTCCACAGTTTCATCATAGTGTTCTTTACCTTTCAGGAAGTCCACTTTAAAGCAGCTTCCCTCTCCTAATTTACTATCAACGGTAATGGTTGCCTTATGCATTTCTACCAATTCCTTCACCAATGACAAACCAATGCCGGTGCTGGACTGATTGAACAGATTGCGGTCTACCAGATTCTCAAAACGGACAAACAACGACTTTTTCTTATTATCTGCAATACCTATTCCCTGATCTTCCACACTTACGGAAACAGATTTTTCATCTTCACGCACAAGCACCGTGATCATCTTTCCATTCGGAGTGTATTTAAAAGCATTGGAAAGCAGATTGAATACAATCTTCTCAAATTTATCCGCATCTACCCAAAGATACAGTTCTTCCTTCTCCGTTTCAAACAGGAAGTCTATCTGATGTTCTTCGGCAACGGACTCGAAGTTCGCCATGATCTTGCGAGTAAAAGCCACCACATCCATACGTTGAACCTGCATCTTCATTTTCCGGTTCTGTACCTTCCGGAAGTCTAGTATCTGGTTGATAAGCCTCAACATGCGGTTCGTATTCCGTTCTACCACCTGTAACTGTTCACGGGCATCATCCGGAAGTTTGGTATTCCCCAGTATATATTCCACAGGCCCTGAAATCAAAGTCAGCGGAGTGCGCAGTTCATGAGAGATATCAGTAAAGAAACGCAGTTTCATATCCGTCATTTGTTGCTCGACGGACACCTCATGCTTCAAGCGATAAATAGTGAACAAGATATACACCGCCGCCACAATAATCATGATGAAGACAAGCACATACAGGAAATAAGCAAACGGAGTTTCCCAGAAGGAAGGTAGTATCTCAATGTCCAATGTACGTGTGTTTTCAGTCCATATACCGTCACTGTTGGTAGAACGGACTTTAAAGACATAATGTCCTTTCGGCAAGTTGGTATAGGTAGCCACACGCTGTTTACCTACATAGTTCCAGGCCTTTTCAAAGCCTTCCAGGATATAAGCATACTGTATTTCGGAAGGTGCGGAATAGTCGAGTGCAGCAAACTGTATGGTGAAAATATTCTCCCGATGCGAGAGAACCAGCTTTCTGGTATCATCCAATCCCTGTTTCAGTACTGAACCCTGTCCCGGCACCACATCCACATTCGCCACCAGCAACTTGGAGAAAACCATCGGCGGCACATAATTACTCTTCCCGATGGAATCGGGGTTGAAATAGAAAATACCTGTACTTGCCCCGAAAAGTATATTACCGGAAGCAGTATATTCCGAAGCCGCTTCACTGAAACGTACCCGGAAAAATATCTCCTTATCGGCATAATTCTCAAATTTCTCCTCGGAAGGAATAAACTTACTGATACCGTTTTCCGAACTGAGCCATAAATTACCGGCTTTATCCTCCTGTATGGAAAGCAACACATCCGAAGGCAGACCGTCCTGTACCGTATAAGACTTGAAACTGGCATTACCGTTCTCATCCAGCGATACCAACTTATTCAGTCCCCCGCCAAATGTTGCAATAAAGAGTTCCTTATCCCGGGTAGATACAATCCAATGCACATCATTATTGCTTAGGCTATGCTCATCGTCCGGAACACGCAGAAAATGACGGAACTTCACATCTTCGGGATTCTTGAAGTCTGCATCCATCATCAAAGCGCCCACGGTAGTTCCTATCCAGATATGCCCCTGATCATCACCTGTTATAAAACGGGCTTTGTAACAATAATCAATAGGATATCCTTTCAGGTTATTACGATGGTTCACGAAAATCTCCTTACCACCCTGATTGTGCGCCATATAATTGATGCCGCCTGCAAATGTAGCAATCCAGATGCGTCCATGCTTATCTTCGTATACACAATAAACGTTATCGTCACTCAAACTATAAATATCACCTTCCTGATGCTGATAACGGGTCAGCTTATAGTGATAGCTATCTCTCTGTTTTTCTGCTTTCACCAGGCCATCCCCTTTGGTTGCAATCCAGAAATTCTGTTTACTGTCCTGCAAGATGAAATAAACATTACCACGCAACGGAGTACCACTGTACGACACAGTACCGTTTTCGGTCAGATAGCCCTTATTTACACGGTTCTTATCATATATCCGTAGTTTACCATCTTTCAAGCCTACCCATAAATTTTGGTCTGCATCTTCGCAAAGAGCTCGTACTTCGTTGCTCAATGACTCATAATCGTGTGGTACCGGCGTTACGATGCCAAACTGAGACGGACGGAAAGTAACCTTCTCCAATCCCTTAGAGTGAGTGCACATCCACAGATTCCCCTGATTGTCGGAAAAGGCAGTATGTATTTTATTGGAAAAGCGCCATTCATGCCCTGACAACTCATTATAGAACGGACGCAGACTATTACTTTCACGGTCAAAATATGAAAAACCACCGCCATACGGATGTACCCAAAGTACGCCGTTGATATCTTCATGCGCATGGAAAGCCGGACGAGAACGGTCCGTACTGGTAGGTTCCACGGCTATTACTTCACGCTTTAAGACCTGTGTACGCGGATTAAAGTGTACCACTGTACCCGGAATATGTTGCTCGAACCATACTTCCGATGCTTTATCCACATAAGTACCATGAATCGGCGCGTCAGGAAAACGGGAGGCAGGGAAGTGTTCTGTCTTCTTTGTATCACATTTATAAGTAAAGAATCCGTCTTTCGAAGTGGTCAGTATGATCTCATTTCCATCTATATGATCGATTGCCACAATATGGGATGAAACCGGCAGGCTCAGCAACAAGAACTGCCCGCTCTCCTTCTGATAGCGCCATACGCGCCCGTTATCCGATCCGAAATAGATTTCGGGACCATGTTCCAAACAGGAATAAAAGGCCTGTCCGCCTTTCCTCTCCCGATCTGCAGTTTCCGCGAAATAAAAGACCGGTAATTTCTCTCCGGGTGCCAACATCCCTAATCCGTTATCAGACAATATCCATTCATTACCTGCCCGGTCCTCATATACCTGAAACACACGTGAGGCAGAAAACTGTCCCGATTGAGTAGAATAATATTGGGAAGTCAGGCTATAATCCTGTGGATCAGTTGCCACCCGGATCACCCCTTCAGTCTCCGTCAGCAACCATACCGAACCACCCGGAAGGACTTTGATATTCGTTATATTGGCTGTGCCCCCTTCTTCAGCATCGCCCGGCACACGCTCAAACGTTTCCGTACGGGGATCGAAGCGATAGGCGTGATTGTCATAGGTTTGCAGCCAAAGGAAGCCATACTTGTCTTCCAGCATATGGTCTACACGATTATGGCTCAGCACAATACGATTATCAAGCCGCGCCTTATACGTTTTAAATGAATAACCATTGAACTTATTAATGCCATCCCAGGTAGCAAGCCAGATATTCCCCTTGCGGTCTTGCAGGATGCTCATTACTGTATTTTGAGAAAGTCCGTCTTCAGACGAATAATGGGTGAAGAAACAATCCGGCTGCGCTTTTACTGACAACGCGCCTATCAACCCAAGGATCAGATACAAGATTTTTTTCATCATAACAGGCTTATTCTATGCGGTAAAGATACGTATTTCATAGAAAAATCATGTATCTTTGTTTAGATTTTAACAACCACTGACCATGAAACGCATTACAACCATTTTCTTGATTGTTCTCTCCGGACATCTCAGTATGATTGCTCAAACCGATACCACCGCATATGGTGTTGTCAAGAACATGCCGATCTTCTATGAGCAATTGAAACAACAGCTCACTTACCCGGCAGCGTGGGGAAACTCCCCTATCCACAAGTTTGAAAAATGGCGTGCCCAGGCACGGGAAACCCTATTGGACTGTATGCAGATTTTGCCTCCCGCCCCTACCGATTATGCCATGACGGTAATTGCTACCGAACAGCGTAACGGATACAAGGCTCAAAAAATACTATTTAACGTATCGGAGTGGTGTCGTATTCCTGCCTACCTGTTAGTACCGGACGGTGACGGTCCCTTTCCGGCAGTCGTCATGCTGCACGATCATGGCGCGCACTTCTCTATCGGCAAGGAGAAAATGGTACGCCCGTTCGGTGTAAGCGCTGAAATCATAGAGGACGCTGACAATTGGGCAGCAGGTTGCTATGACGGCCAATATACAGGAGACTATTTTGCCGAACACGGTTATGTGGTACTTTCCATCGACGCCTTGTTCTGGGGTGAACGTGGCAGAAAGGAAGGGGTGAACTATGACGGACAACAAGCATTAGCTTCCAACTTCCTGCAAATGGGGAGTTCATGGGGAGCGTTCATCAATATGGATGATGTGCGAAGTGCGGAGTTCGTGGCCTCACTGCCATTTGTGGATAAAGATAAAGTAGGATGCGTAGGTTTCTCCATGGGAGCCTACCGTTCCTGGATGCTCTCCGCCATCACCGACTGCATAAAAGTCTCCGCCTCCATTTGCTGGATGAACACCACCGAACACCTGATGACACTCACCAACAACCAAAACAAAGGCGGATCAGCCTATTCCATGCTGATACCGAACCTGCGCCGCTATCTGGATTATCCGCATACGGCAAGCATCGCCTGCCCGAAACCCACCCTGTTTTTCAATGGAAGCCGGGACAAGTTGTTTCCAGTAGAAGGCGTTAAAGATGCCTATGACACCATGCAGGCTGTCTGGCAGAGCCAGAAGGCTGCCGACCGCCTGGTTACCAAGATATGGGAAGAGAAACACTTCTTCAATAAGGAAATGCAGAAAGAGACTTTGGAGTTTTTCAATAAATGGCTGAAATAGAGCGTATCCAGTAATACACTAACCATGAGAAGAATCGGAATATTTCTAATCCTCTGCGTAATTGCCACCGGCTTCTGCTTCGGACAATTACCACATACCTTTACACAATATACTTCAGAAGACGGACTCTCGCAGAATACCATCATGAGCATCCTGCAAGATGACAAAGGAGTGATGTGGTTCGCTACTTGGGACGGTCTCTACAAATTTGACGGATATACATTTAACAACTATAAAGCCCATCCGGGCGACAGCATCGGATTGAGCAATAACCGTCTGGACAATATTAAAGAAGACAGATACGGATATATCTGGGTACAAAGCTACAATCACCAGGTCTATCGTTTCAATCCGCGGCTTGAACGGTTCCAGGCTATCCCTTACGACAACTACCTGTCTTTGGACATGTATGTGCTTCCATGTGGAGACGTATGGATAATTACCGTACAAAATGAATTGATTCATATTTCCACTCATCCGGAAACACATGAAATGAAAGCCACAGACTTCTTCAAATCCCATCAGATTTCATACTCAGAGCCTATCAAGTCTATCTTTCAGGATAGCCGGGAGAACCAATGGATTCTTACCGAGAACGGATTATACCGCCTGAGTCGTAACGGGAATGAGGAGAAACTTTCTTCTTACTTTGTCGCTCCTCCGGAAAAGGACAAACAGCCTTTTTACGATGCACTGGAAAACAATCATACCATCTACTTCACTTCCAAACAAGGATGCGTATACGAATATAATCCGGATAATGGCCAGTTTGTAAGGCAAGAGTTCCCCACCGGCTCGTCTATCAAAACCATCCGCCAACTCAAAAAGGACAAGCTATTCATCGGCACAGCCAGCGACGGGTTCTTTGTATATGAACAAAGTTCCGGAAACCATCGTCACTATAATACCCGGAATTATCCTTCATTAAAGGACAATCAGATCAAAGCAGCCTATATCGATACCAACGGTGAAGCATGGATACGCCTCAACACCAAAGGAGTGACGCACTTCAATCCTGAAAACGAGCAGTTCGATCACTTCATTCTGCAAGACAAGTACGGCAAAGACATCGTCGATTCCCGACCGGAAATGTATATATACGAGGATGTCAACGGCTCTTTATGGGTACATCCTTCGGGAGGAGGACTTGCCTGGTACGACCGTAAGAACAACCGAATACGTCCGTTTTACAATCCGGCCCTGCAATCGGGCTGGAGCGCTGACAATAAGGTGACCAATGTCTTTACCGATAAACAGGGTGATTTATGGCTTGGTTCATACGGAAACGGCCTGGAGAAGATCTCTTTCAATACCAATCATTTCCATTTGCTTACCGCTGCCCCGGATGACACGGAATTCCCGGGAAGCAACGTCCGCGCCGTTTACCAGGACCGCAACGGATATATATGGACGGGCAATAAAGACAAAATAATACGTGTCTACGACAGCCAATGGCACTATGTGGGCAACCTTACGTCCGCAGGGACTATTTCCCCTTACAGCACGGACCGGTTAGGAATAGGCTATTCCATCATACAAGATCACGAAGGCACCATCTGGATAGGTACCAAAGGCAACGGACTATTCGCCGCCAAGCCTCAGGGGAAGCCCCTGACTTATCATCTTGTTCAGTACAGCGCCGACGCAAACGATGTATACAGTCTGAGCGGTAACGAGATATACAGTCTGCATGAAGACCGGCAGCAACGGATATGGATTGCCACATTCGAAGGAGGAATCAACTACCTGGAACGGGGAACAGACAAAGAAGCAGTCCGTTTCATCAACTACCGGAACCGGCTAAAGAACTATCCTATCAGCCAATGTTACCGTACGCGTTTCATCACCTCCGACACTAAAGGGAATATATGGATAGGCAGCGCCACAGGATTACTGATGTGCAAGGGCAATTTCAAAGAACCGGAAGAGATAGAGTTCCAACGTTATTGCCGTATTTCGGGGAACGCCAACAGCCTCAGCAACAACGACGTGCACAACATATATTTCACCCGGAAAGGCGAAATGTACGTGGCCACCTTCGGAGGCGGACTCAATAAGCTACTCTCACTGGAGGGCACTGAAGCCCGCTTTCAGGCCTACACCATGAGAGACGGGCTTCCTTCGGATGTATTGCTATCCATCGAAGAAGACCCGCACGGCAATTTGTGGTGTGCTACAGAAAAAGAACTGTGCAAGTTTATTCCTTCCACGGATAAAATAATAAACTACCCCTCCAGAGCTTTCCCCCTACGAATCAGTTTCAATGAAGGGGCGGCTCTGCGAACAGAGTCCGATTATCTGCTGTTCAATACCGTGAAAGGTGTCCTATACTTCTTTCCGGATTCCATCCATACAAGTACATACGTTCCTCCCATCATCTTCACCCGCCTGCAACAGGCCGAGAAGACGGTGACTCCCGAAGAAGGTGGCATACTGACCACCCACATCGATGATACGAACCTCCTGACCCTGCCTCACGATAAGAATGGATTCAGCATCCAGTTTGCCGCTTTGGACATGAAGTATCCCGGCAACATCTCCTATTCCTATAAACTGGAAGGCTTCGAAAACAACTGGAACAATATCGGCAACCAGCGAACCGCCACTTATACCAACCTTCCGAAAGGGCATTATACCCTGAAAGTCCGCTCTACAAACAGCGACGGCATCTGGGTGGAGAACACGCGTACACTGGACATCAACATACTTCCCTCCTTCTGGGAGACACCGTGGGCATATTCCCTGTACGTGCTATTCATCTTATTAGTTATCTTTACGGCCACCTATATCCTCTTCACCATCTTCAGGCTGAAGCATAAGGTATCCGTCGAACAGGAGATTTCAGATATAAAGTTGCGTTTCTTCACAAACATATCGCACGAACTGCGTACACCGCTGACGCTGATTGCCGGTCCCGTAGAGCAAGTCCTGCAACATGGCAAGCTGAATGATGAGGAACGGGAACAGTTGGTGCTGGTAGAGCGAAACACGAACCGGATGCTAAGGCTCGTCAATCAGATTCTGGACTTCCGCAAGATACAGAACAAGAAGATGAAGATGAGGGTGCAACAGATTGACCTGATCCCTTTCATCCGCCACATTATGGAAAGCTTCAACAGCCTTGCCGATGAACACCAGATTGATTTCAGTATGGATACGGAAGTCGCCAGCCTCAAGATATGGGCGGACTCCGACAAGTTGGAAAAGATATTGTTCAACCTGTTATCGAACGCTTTCAAATATACTCCCCAAGGGAAGCAGATCAAAGTGATGGTGCAGGAAGAAGAAAAAGATGTGATTCTTGCTGTGGAAGACCAGGGAATAGGGATTGCGGAGAATAAGCAAAAGTCCCTGTTCGTCCGCTTCGAGAATTTAGTGGATAAGAACCTCTTCAACCAGGCCAGCACCGGTATCGGCCTTTCATTAGTGAAAGAATTGATCGATATGCATCACGGCAGCATCAGCATCCGGAGCAAACTTGGAGAAGGGAGTTGCTTCAGCATCAGATTGCAGAAAGGAAAGGAACACTTCGACGAAACCGTTGAATTCATCCTGTCCGACTACGTGGTAAGTGATACCTCACCGGCACGCACCGGCAATCAGTTCTCTCCGCTCACCGGAAACGAAGAGGAGAACCTGAACAGTGAAAAAGAAACTATCCTGATAGTGGAAGATAACCAGGAATTACGCTTCTTCATAAGGACCATCTTTGCCCAGTACTTCAATGTTATAGAAGCGGAAAATGGTAATACCGGACTGGAAAAGAGTAAGTTGTATATGCCGGACATCATCATCAGCGACGTTATGATGCCCGAAAAGGATGGTATAGAAATGGTGCGCGAACTGCGGGAAGAGATGACCACAAGCCATATTCCCATCGTTATGCTGACGGCCAAGTCGACCATCGAAAGCAAGATAGAAGGCATGAAGCTGGGAGCGGACGATTACATCACAAAGCCCTTCAGCGCTGCCTACCTGAAAGCACGTATTTTCAATCTGCTTGAACAGCGCAAGAAGTTACAGGCATTGTATTGCGCCAGTCTGTTGCCCGCATCCACCGAACAACCCCTGGCAGGGAAAAAGGAAACCACCACTCCGGCCCTTTCGCCCAACGACCAGAAGTTTATGGATAAAGTGATGGAAACCATAGAGAAGCATCTGGATAACGGTGACCTTACAGTGGAAGATATTGCCGGCGAAGTAAACATGAGCCGCTCCGTATTCTTCAAGAAACTGAAGACACTGACCGGTTTATCTCCCGTTGAGTTCCTGAGAGAAATACGCATGAAGCGGGCAGCTCAACTCATAGAGACAGAGGAGTATAACATGGCACAGATTGCCTACATGGTGGGACTGAATGACTCGCATTACTTCAGCAAGTGCTTTAAGCAGCAATATGGAATGACACCGACTGAATACAAGGAAAGCCGAAAGCAAAACAATTAAGGTTTTCTTCCGGCTTTCCTCCATTAAGTCGAGGTTATTCCATCTTCTGAAGATTTCATTACCGGCAGGCTGATTGTTAATAATTCTGCCTGCCTCTTTTTCTCTATTCCTCTTCTTTATCTCTATCTTCTGATTTTGAAAACCGAATAGGATAAATTTAGCCAACCCCCGCTACAGTGTATTGTAGAGGGGGTAGCACCTCCCATTTTAGGGGGGTGTTAACTCCTAAGCTTAGGAGTGCGATGTTCCTAAGCTTAGGAGTGCGATGCTCCCAAGCTTAGGAATGTGATGCTCCCAAGCTTAGGAGTTAACGCCTATTTAACCGGAGAATTTTTATCTGTAAAGAGGTAATGTTTAAGCGTAGATATACGTAAATGTTTTTACCACCAAAGGTATATAAATAAGGTCATCATTGAGCTAAGTTCTTTTTTAGAAAAGACAGAATGGCATCTTGTACCTTTATTCCGCAATCATGAGGCATATCCCACAGTTCCGTAACCAATTTGTCGCCTGCGGAACGGCTTTCCCATACTTTTCGCATTTCTGCAAAGGCGGCATTCACTCCTACCGGAGGAAAGAGCTTGTCATGTTCCCCGTTCAGGAAAAACATCGGTTTGGGACAGGCAATGGATGCGATATGTGGATAATCCAGATAACGGCGGATACCCGGCAGCATATTGGCAAAACCTCCCCTTTCTTTTCCATACTCCCATGAGAACTGGCAGTCCGTAGTCACCATCCAGCAGACGGCAACTCCGGCTTTCACCTTATCAGAGAGTGCCGAAAGCATCCAGGCACGGTAAGCTCCCATCGAAAAGCCCATGCAACCGATACGTTTGGAGTCGACTTCGGGCAATGTAGCCAGAAAGTCGGTGGTGTACATGTCTTCGTAGTTCATGAAAGCACTCCAACTGCGTCCCAGCATCATGAAGTTACCTGCCACAGCCATGTGTTTGTCACCGTCGACTCCTTCTTTCCGTCCACGTTCTCCCCAGAATATAGCATCAATAGAAATAACTACATATCCATGTGCAGCCAGATAATCGCCTACATATTGCCCACCGTAGCATTGTTTAGCCCAGGTATCGGCATCAGCCAGGACTTCGGGAGATACTCCGAAGGGACGGATCATTTTCTCCTTACCAATCGTATAATGACCTCCATGGTCATGCAAAAGTACTACCGCCGGAAAGGGACCTTTACCATCTGGCACCAGCATATAGGCGTTCACACGGGAATAGCCGGTCAGATTGAAACGTAACTTCCGGGCTTTATACCCATTCCGCTGCTCTTCGGCTATGATCTCAGTCCGGTAGTCGGTAGTGCGAGGCGGAGAGGCAAGCATGGCATCCAGCACGGCATTGCGTGCCTGTTTGCGCCACTTCTTAAAATTCTTAACCGGACTATTTCCCCAAGCCATGGGGTAAGTCAACTCTGCTTTCAGTTGATCCAGGAAAACAGGCATCTCTCTTTCCAGTTCGTAACCGGACAAATGCTGAGATAGGGCGGCTACCGAAGTAGCCAACCCTAACATCATGCAAAGAATACATCTTCTTACCATATTACTTTCAATTAATTGAAAGAGTTACGAGCTACGAGCTACAAGCTACGAGTACCTTTCGGAACACTGCGCAGCCACTTGTAGCTCGTAGCTTGTAGCCCGTAGCTACTACTACTGCTGCTTAAAACCATAACCATTCGTAATTCCCGAATTCAGCAATACCTGATAGATATTCGGCAATAAATGGATGGGCGGATTCTTTGCCGCATAATCGGCATCCGTATAACCGGCGAAGAGTTTCTTCGCATAAGAATCCTCATATTTCAACATATCGATAGCCCAGGGAGTCTGTACATATCCATCAGCTTCCAAAGCCAACGCTTCGGCAGAACCCGGTTCGATATACTTAAACAAACCTTTGATTGCAACGTTGGTCATCGTCACGCCTGCATAAGCTGGAACCAGACTTCCCCAATCATCATGCTGTCCGCGCCATCCCGGAAACAATACCGGATCATCTTGCTTGTCAGCCGGAGTTTGTGATGTCAGTCTATATCCATACTTGGATTTAGCATCGACCATCTTCGTCCAGATATAGGCAGGTATCTGATTGCCATTCTTAAACGTGTAGTAACCATCCTGACGTATGCCCTCAATGATAGCAGACATTACCTTTCTGTTTTCAACGGCAACCTCCGGAAGAATACCGGTACGGATGATGTCAAAACGGCGTACACCTTCACCACTGAATTCCAGGGCACGTTCTTTAAGCACTGCATTGTACACAGAGCCACAATCTGAGATATATTTCTCAAAGTTCGGGTCGTTGTTGCCGGGGAATGCCCGATTATGAACGATGGCAAGGTATGTCTTGGCGCTGCCTTCATCGCCCAATGCCGCACATACTTCAGCCAACATCAGGTAAGCATCGGAGATACGCATATAGGAGAAGTTAATGCCGGAATTACCGTATGTTTTCGTATCAGGCGCAGTCATCCGGTTCCAGTCCCACTTATTAGTGCCCGGGCCGCATCCTTTACCCCATGCACTGCGATCGAATGACTGCATCAGCTCCTGACCACCGCCTGTACTGCCCGTAACGGCAACAGAAGCGTCACGACGCAGGTCGTTATTGTCGAACCAACCGTAGTAGAAATGTGCCTGAATACGATCCTGTCCGCATGCCACGCAAGGTGCCTGTCCGTCACCACCCGATGAGGGGCGACCGATATAAGCCGGACGGGAAGATCCGCCATTGTATTCGTGAGGGAGTTCGTAGATAGATTCATCAGCCAATGTTATATTATCGGCAGCATGCATTTGCTGGAACATATACTGGTAAGGATTATTATACTCCTGTCCGTTCTTACCCGTAGAACGGGGATCCGTTGTGCGCAATACCACCGAACCGGGATTCATATAGATCGCCTGAAGATATTCTTTGGCTATGGCATACAAATCTTTCCAATCGCTGCGGCGACCATAAATGGCACCGTTCTTTTCCACACTCCAATCATCGAAGGTAAGCACCTTTCCGTCACCATCCACATAGAAGTCTGCACCCAGGTCGGTACGGCGGGTTGCATAACCACCGTTATACATACAAAGACGTCCTATTAGTCCCTGAACATATGTACGATTCATGACATCCGCCCGCGTACTACCTTCACCCGGACGATACATATGAGGCTCTACCTCCCTGAGTTTCCGGATATGATAGTCATAAATGGCATAACGTGAAGTCAGTCCTTTTGCCTGTTCACCGGCATTCAGTGCATGGGGCACATCGCCATACCAGCGGCACAGCTCCCAATAACACGTAGCACGCAGAGCCACAGCCTGCCCGTAGATATCCGAAAGGTTATTAGGTTCTCCGGTCATGATCGACTGGAAGTTATCAAGCGCCTCAAAACTGGATATCAAGGAATTGGCCACGGATATCGTTTCGTAAAGCTTGGTAAACACTTCCGTTCCTTCACCGGAGTTAATGTTATAGTTGCCCGTACCACCCGGATAATACCATTTTTCACAGATTCCGGCACTACCTTCATCGTAGATGTCCTGAGAGTCTTCAATGTCCGACCCCCAAACCGGATGCCAGAAGAATCCGACATTATGCACACTCCGGTTTGCACGGAGGGTTTCATAACCATAATACAATGCACCACGTGCAGACTCTTCATTTGAGAAGACAAAATCGCGGTCTACTACACTCGGGGAGGAAGTGTCGAGGAAGTCCTGGCAGCCGGTCATTACACATGCGAAAGCTGCTGCGAGAGTTATATTCAATATCTTTTTCATATCTGTTTCTCTGTTATTTTACAATTACTATTTAGAAAGTTATGTTAGCACCGAAAGTGAATGTACGTGCACGCGGATAAGTTCCGAAGTCCATGTTGAGCGTCGGGAAAATTCTCAGGTCACTGTAGAATCCGCTTTGTCCTGTAGGATTGGCATTCACTTCAGGATCTATGCCCGAATAACCGGTAATGGTGAAGAGATTGGTTGCGGTGAGGTACAGGCGTATCTTATCCACATGCACTTTAGCCAACCAGTTCTTGGGCAAGGTATATCCGAGCGTCAGCGTCTGCAAACGGAGGTATGAACCATTCTCCAACCATTCCGATGAAGTAATGCCACTCTGGTGGTAAGGTAAATGATATTTGGCATTCGCATTCAAAGCTCTCAACTCATCGGGATTGGTAACGGCATACAAGTCACCCGCAGCATTCACATTGTAAACCTTGAAAGCATCGGCCACCCAGGATGCACGTTGCGCACCGATTCCGTCAAATTCCTGACCGGATGCATTGATCATAGCAGCCACGTTATATACCTTACCGCCTGCCGTCCAGTTGAAGTTAGTAGAAAGATCGAAGTTCTTATAGTTGAAATTCAGTTGGAAGCTTCCCGTATGGCGAGGCATCACTTCGCCCAGGCAAGTAGCATCATCCAGGTCTACCGTACCGCTTTCATCCACATCACGGAATTTGGCAGCTCCGGGGAATGCAGTCTGTCCGGCAGGCAGATCGTAAGGGTGCATGTATGTAGCGGTCAAGGCTTTCGTAATATCGGGCACACCTTCTTTCAGAACGTACTGGCCGTTGGTGTAATTGAAATCGTCCACGGTATAATATCCTTCGCTGATAAAGCCACGTACCAGGCCGATCGCTTTCCCTTCCACAAACATATAGTCGTTGGTAGGAACCAGAGAGGAAGAACCCCAGTATGAAGAGTAGAGATACTGGTCGGCATTAGGCAGTTCATCCAGTTTATTGCGGTTGTAGTTATAGATGGCACCTACGTTGAAACGGAAATCACCTTTGTTTATCACATCTACATTCACCGAAAGCTCAATACCACGATTGGATGTTTTACCGAAGTTCTGGAACTGGTAAGAGTATCCGGTAGTGTTATCCACAGGTATGGCCATCAACAAATCTTTCGTAGTATTCCAGTATACTTCCAGACTACCGTTCACACGGTTGTTCAGGAATCCGAAGTCAATGCCAAAGTTGCGTGAAATGGTAGTTTCCCATTTCAGCTTAGAGTTGGCCAGCAAACCGTCCGGACGATAGAATGAACCGAGTTCACCGTTGATAGGGGTATGATTGCTGCCCGAACCAAGGCTCGACCAGGTTTCACGCCACAGATTGGAACTAATATTGTCGCTGCCCGAAGTACCATAGGACAAACGAAGCTTCAGGTTGGAAAGCCAATCTTTCGTACCGTTCATGAAAGGTTCTTCCGAAAGACGCCATGCGAAAGCACCTGCGGGAAAGTATCCCCAACGATTATCCGGCGCAAATTTAGAAGAGCCGTCGGCACGGAACGTACCGGTGAACAGATAACGGTCCATGAAAGTATAGCTCAAACGTCCGAAAAAGGACACCGTACGGGCGGGCACACTATAAGAATTGGTGGCAGAGAAAGAGGTGGTTGCCGTATGGATCAATCCCATCGTGGTGTCATAATCAAATGTAGAGGGATAACCACGGCCCGTGATTTGTGACGATTCGGAATCCGACTTCAGGACTTCATTACCCAGCAATGCCGAGAATACATTGTTCTTGCCGATATTGAAGTTATAATTCAAGGTGCTCACCGAACGCAATCCATCTCCCATGCTCCGGTTAAGGGTGGCACGCTTATCTCCGTTTGTATATCCGTTCTCATAATAAGTACTTTTCGAAGAACTACGGGTAAGTGACAGTTCACTGCGGGCCACAAGCCCTTTGATGATCTCCCACGACAAAGCAGCCGATCCTCTCAATGAACGGGAATAGGATTTATTCGTGATATCATCGATCAATTCTACTGGATTGTGCCTGTCATCAATGTTAGCCACACCGAAACTGAAGCCTGACGCAACTTCCGAATAAGAGACACCACCCAACGGATTGTCAATGGGACGATAGCGATAAGCTCCCGACACATTAGAGCCTTTACCGTTCGTTACATTCTCACGTCCATTCAGATTTGACTCCGTATAACGGAAATCAACATCCAGGTCCAGCGTCTTGGCGAGCTTCTGACGAATCTTGAAAGAAGCATTCAGACGGTTGTAGTCCGAATTGATCTTGATTCCTTCATCATTAATGTAGCCGAGTGTAAATATCACTTTCGTTTTATCCGTACCACCCGAAACATTCACACTGTGGTTATGAGACAAGGCGGTGCGCAGTACGTCATCCGTATAATCATGAGCTTTCACATTGGCATAGTCGGCATAGTGGTTACCATACTTACTTCCCAGACCGAAGTATTTCTCAACAGCATCCTGGTTAGCCGTTCCTCTGGATGCGGCATAGCTCCAGTTATGAAGAATATATTCCTGAGCCGAAAGCGTTTCAAGTGTCTTCGATACATTCTTGACCTGTACATAGCCATCGTAGCTCACCTTGATCTGACCTTCCTTGGCACTCTTAGTAGTAACAAGGATTACACCGTTTGCACCGCGTGCACCGTAAATTGCCGTAGATGACGCATCTTTCAACACATCGATAGATTCTATTTCCGAAGCCGGTATATCACCAATATTGCTTACCGGAAATCCATCGACTACGTAGAGCGGATCATTGGACTGGGTAATGGACCCTCCTCCGCGGACACGAACCGAGATCGTAGCTCCCGGACGACCGTCCTGCGACACCACGTTCACTCCCGGCAGACGTCCCTGCAAGGCCTGCGCAACGTTGGATACAGGGTTGGCGGCAACCTCATCTCCTTTTACCGAAGCTATGGCTCCCGTCAGGTCACGACGTTTCACCGTACCGTAACCGATAACAACCACTTCATCCAGCATTTCCGTATCTTCAAGCAACTGAATATTGAAAAGACTCTTACCCGCAACCGCTATATCCTGGTCTACATAACCTATATAAGAGATGTGTAATATCCCATTAGCAGCCACAGTCATAGAAAAGTTACCATCCATATCGGAAACGACACCGTTTGAAGTTCCTTTCTCCAGGATGGTAGCACCAATAATAGATTCACCGGCAGCGTCTCTGACCGAACCGGAAATCTTAATTGTCTTCTTGTCATTGGAAGCTTGCTGCACACCGGCTACTGAAGTATGATCCACTGTCGAGGGAGCAGCCTGAGAAAAAGTTCCCAAATTGAGGTAGGATAAAACCCCGAGCATTAACACGACCTTTTTCCTGTAATTCATAAGTAAATGATTTATTGATTAAACAAATTCTGAGTTCACTGCAAAGCATTTATGTCTGCCTTGCACTTGCAAAGTAGCGGATAATCTATCTCTCTCAGGTGAAAAATATGCTTGAATCGGTGGAAAAATCGCTCTATACCACTCAAAACACAGCAGACAAAGGGATAGGGGGATTTTCTCACGGTAAAGTCACAAAAAATCCCCCCGGATTTACTCTTTTCATTGAAGAGAGATCCGGGGGGATAAGAAATAAGGTGGATGTTGCTTATTTCAGATGCTTCAATATCCACTGCAATTGCCCGTATTCCGTATCATTGGAAGTCCAATGCTCATTAATCGGGGTGATCAATGCTTCCTTCGGACAATCCAGCGTGTTATAAACGGCATAACTGGTGGTCGGCGGACAAACATCGTCATTGTATCCCCAGGTAATATAGGTAGGAACCTTTATCAGACGGGCGAAGTTCACCACATCATAATATGCCATCGTTCTCAACTTCTCCGGCGTATCCATCCCTTCGGTACGGAAAAAGTGGGGATAACCTCCGGCACGCCCTGCTTTATACCCTGCCATATCACTCAAAGCGGGGTGATTGGCTACACAAGCTGTCACACGAGGATCCAGACTGGTCGTAATCAGAGCTAAAGCTCCGCCCTGGCTGCCACCCTGGACAATTACATTCTTGCCATCCCATTCGGGCAAGGAAGTCAGAAGGTCGATGCTGCGCACACACCCCAGATACACGCGTTTCATATAATAGTTGTCACGGTTCTCAAGTCCATTATTCAGATAGCCGTTCTCTCTGCCGTTGAAAGCGTTACTGATTTCCTTGAATTCTTCCGCGGTCATCGTCGGGTTCAGCCCGTGTATCTCGATCTCAAAACGAATACATCCCTCTTCTGCATAATATTTATGGCGCAAAGGTTCCTTGATGGTCTTGATGCCCGCACCCGGAGGACAAAGCACTACCGGACAAGAGCCTTTTGTGGCATTCTTCGGATAGAACAAGTAGCCGTAAATGCTCTGTCCGCGACTGTTCAACATCAGCTTAATAAGATAGCAATCCACCTTGTCGGTACAATATTCCTTTGCCAGTTCCTTCGTGTAAGTCAACGGATATTTGGCGGCTTCCGCTTTATTGTTATCCCAGAATTCTTTAAAGTCCTTCGGCATCTGCGTATAAGGTTTAATCTTCTCCGGTGAGAAACCGACTTTTACGTGGTGCTTATAGCTCTTTCCATCCACAGTTGCCGTCATCCGGCAATCGCGAAATCCCGGTTCCTTCATGGTTCCGATGGGAATTACAGCCTTACCTTGCTTCAAGGTGACAGAGCCGGAAGTTTCGGCAGGCATCATATCTCCGCCTATCTCGTATGATACGGTTACTCCATCCTGCGGAATACCATATTTATAGAACTGAACTTCAACCGTAGCTTTTTCTCCAGTCTTATAAATCCAGTCGGCATGATTGGGTACGGTCACCCAAAGGACATCGCTCCGGTACGGATAATTCTCCGCAGATGCAAACGATAGCGGCAGTATCAGGGCGAACAGTAATACAAATAAATTCTTTATCATCATTGTGTTCTAATAGTTATAAGTTTCTTTATCAAATCCAAATATCAATCAGCGCTTTATACTTAGCAGTTCATCCCCATTTTTCACCGGATTCCACCCGTCATCTCCGGCAAGTACGGTTTCTATCTCATACCCTTTGAGGTTCTTCAACTGATGGGAATAAGGGACACGCGCTTTGGGGTTGGCACCCTCACCCGTGCTTTCATATTCTGCATAGAAAACTGTCTTTTCAGCTTCTTTATTTCCCCAGTTATTCCATCCGGCAGGAGAGATATGTTTACCCAGATTGCAACGGATAAACACAGCCTGCGCATACGGACGCCAGGGACGTGAAAGAGCGACATCCCGTACACCATCATCCGCAGTCAGGCGACATTCATAAAATACGTAGCCATATTTCTGTCCCTGATCCGTAGAAGGTGCAGTGACATAACCACCTCTTTTACTATGGATATGGCAACGGTTGAAGACAGCCGTAGACCAGCCGAATATGAAGTCTACCGTACCTTCTACGTAGCAATCTTCATAGTACTGACGGCAATTTTTCCCATACGTATAAAGCGTATCCTGAGAGCCAAGGAAACGGCAATTCTTGAAATAAGCGCGATCGGCACTTACGAAGCAGGCTACCGCCTGCCCTACCGGACCGGAAGAGTTCTCAAACGTAATATTCTCAGCATAAAAATCAGGAGCATAAATATAGCAGGAAGATGAACCGGAGGTTCCTTTTTCTTCGCCAAAGCAGTTTTTCTTCTGCGCATAATCATCATACGAAAGCACTGCCCCGTCCTGACCTATCAGAGAAATATTGATCTTACTTTCCGGTATCACAATCTTCTCCTTATACACACCTTTACGTACCAGTATCGTAGTACGGATATTCTTGCGGAAATCAGGAACAGCATCAATAGCCTCCTGCACGGTAAGGAAATCTCCGCTGCCATCCTGTGCCACTACAAAATCATAATGCCGAACATACTTAGCCAGTTCCGGCACTTCCTTGGCAATGGCATCCATGGCCAAACCAGCCACAACACGCCCACCATAAACATTCAGATGAGTGTTATCTTCACGTCCCTTCGGCAATGCGGCGACCTGATTGGCAGGTACCCACATAAATAATTTCCGGGAGTCTACCGGCCCCATGCCCTCTACAAGGTCATGCGTAATCTTATTCATATCCACAAAAGCCACACCCAATTCTTTCGCTACATTCCGTGGAGAATCCAGGTAAGCACCGTGTGTATCAATTAGCTTGCCACCTTCAGTAACAGCAGGCTGCTCCGAAGCCTCCCGCTTTGCATCCGGATTCACTCCTTTCTGTATATCATCCTGACTGATAGCCTGAGCCACTGCATTTCCGTTTGCCGTACCAAAGTTACGGCGTACAATGGAGTTAAACAAAACGGGAATACCACCTTTGGCACGGGTTTCGTTTACAAAACGTTTCAGGTTCTCATCAAAGGTACTTCCCGGAGCCGTATACCGCTTCGGATCGGACTTCTCATCGTTATGTCCGAACTGAATAAATACATAGTCCCCTTTCTTCACCTGTGAGATCACCTTTTCCCACCGTCCCTCGTCAATAAAACTCTTGGAACTACGTCCATTCACAGCATGATTGTCTACACGGATTTCCTCGGAAAGATAGCCGGGCAACATCTGTCCCCAGCCGCGTTCGGGGTTTCCACCTGTCAATGGCTTATTCGCCATAGTGGAGTCTCCAATCATGAAAATCGTAATCAAAGGCTTGTCAGCCTTGAAAGCCGAGAGCAGGAAGAACAACCCCAGCAATAATGTCAACTTGTGTTTCATAATTCATCAAATATAAATAGTATTATTATTTTCCGGTGCAATATTACCCAAAAACAAAGGATCCGAAGTGTAAAAAAAGTCGCAATCAGTAGAAAAATTAATATTAATCGTATATTTGCCGGCAAAACAACTAATCTGCTAACAAAATGAAAAAGACAAGAAGTAACACTTTCATTCTTGAAAAAGAAATCGCATGGGAACCGGCAGGCGAAGGAGTAGTACGCCAAATAATGGGCTACGACGGGCAAGTGATGCTGGTTAAAGTAAAATTCGAGCAAGGTGCCATCGGTACACCACACACCCACTACCATACACAAACCACCTATGTGGCAAGCGGTAAATTTGAGTTTACCGTGAACGGTGAAAAACAAATTGTAGAAACCGGAGACGGCGTCTACATTGAACCGGATGCGGAACACGGGTGCGTATGCCTGGAAGCTGGTATCCTGATAGATTGTTTCAGCCCCATGAGAGCGGATTTTCTGAAGCGCTAATACCTTGTCTGCAAGGAGTTAACTTCTTGCTAACAAAAAGTTAACTTCCTGTCGACAAGGAGTTAACTCCTTGTAAGCAAGAAGTTGGCTCTTTGTAGACAGGAAGCTAAGTTATTAATTTTCAGGTTTCCAGTCGCTACACATCCGATAGATGTAATTCAGATCATCGTATTGGGCCGCTTCTTTCTTGGTCAGCTGTTTCGCCCATTTTACCCGACCGGCTGCCGCAGCACCTTCTCCCGTACTATTGTACTCAGCATAGCGAGCTGTCTTCTCATTTTCCTCTTTTCCCCAATTATGCCATCCTTCGGGACGGATATGCTTACCCATTTCACAATTGATAAATACGGTGGCAGCATACGGACGCCAAGGACGTCCCAGATAAACCTTGTCCACACCCGGATTGGCCGTCAGTTTGCAATTCTTAAAGACATAACCCACTGCAATGTCTTCGGGTGTAGAAGCTGCTGTCACGTATGAATTTGTTTTGCTACGGATTTCGCAGTTCTCAAACAAAACGGTAGAAGGACCGAAAATAAAGTCGGTAGTTCCTTCAATGTAGCAATCTACGAAATAAAGGCGTGTACCTGCGGCACCTGTATAGATGGTATCCTGATTTCCCAGCAAACGGCAGTTGATAAATACCAGCTTATCCCCCTCCGTATGAAGGGCAACCGCTTGCCCCAGTCTGGCAGCATTGTTTTCTATGGTCAGGTTTTTGAAGGTAATATTGTTTCCCTGCACTTTTACAGTATAGGTACGGAAAGTACCCATCTTATTAATATTGGCATGGTCATCATACGTGATAATCGTATTCTCCACACTTTCACCGATGAAATCTACATTCTGCACCCAAGAAGGAATTATCGCTTTCTCCTTATACGTTCCATTCTTTATCAGCACTGTAACCTTGTAATCCATAAAAGCACGAATGCCTTCCATAGCTTCCGTCAACGTGCGATAGTCTCCCGAACCATCACGGGCCACCACAATTGTATCTTTATATTGGGACTGTGCCGATAACGGCATGATCCCCACCAGGAGAAGAAGTATGCCGCATAAATAATAAGTTAGCCGTTTCATTGTCTTATTTCCGATTAACGATTTCCTTTACTTGTTGCAGACGCTCCCACTCCAGACTTGCCATGATAAACGGACCTACCGCCTTGGGATCGTTGCTGCGGATTGTTTCATTAATATAATAGGTGTAATCTCCCATACGGTAGTTTTTGCCACCCAGACCGGCAACCGCACAGGCTCTGGTAATAGTCACCACACCGTCTTTATCTACTTCTATGAAGTTATCAAGAATACCTTGGTATCCCTTGAGAGCCACTTTCAGATACGATTTATCAATATATCCTTTACGAACAGCTTTGAACAGGGCATAAACAAACATAGTAGAACAGGAAGACTCTACATAGTTTCCTTTCTCACCACTCTTATCCAATACCTGATACCATAATCCGGTCTTCGGATCTTGTATGCGCTTCACCTGTGCGGCAATATTATTAAGGATAACGAGCATGGAATCACGTCCTGCCTCATGTTTCGGAATAAAGTCCAGTGCATCTACAAATGCCATTGCATACCATCCCATAGCACGTCCCCAGCTATGTTGCGACTGTCCGGTAACGGGATCTGCCCAACGTTCCTTGCGACTTACATCACAGGCATGACGATAAAGCCCGTTCTTCGGATCATACGTGTGGCGTGCCACTGTTATGAACTGGTTCACAATATCTTTATAATCCTGCACACGATTATTGCGGAAAGCATATTCAGCATAGAAAGGTGCTCCCATATAAAGACCATCCAACCACATCTGGTTCGGATATACTTTCTTATGCCAGAAACCGCCGTCCTCATTACGCGGATGGGTGTCAAGCTGACTACGCAATAAATCAATAGCCTTCTTATACTTTTCATCTTTCGTCTGTTCGTAGATGCGGAACAGGAATTTACCTGAATTCAAGCGGTCGATATTATATTCATGCAGTTTATAGGTTTCGATACTTCCGTCCTTGTGTATCATGGTGTCCGCATAAGCCAGCGCATAGTCAAACATCTTCTGATCTCCATACGTATCATACACATCCAGCATGGCTTGTAATTCCAGCCCATGACAATAATCCCATTTCAATTTCGGTTGGAAATCCAGTTGCCAGGATTCCGGGCAGCGGATCATCTCCGACTCTACCATACGTACCGACCACGGTTGCTTATCACTTACTTTCTGAGCAGACAACTGAGTGGAGCAAATCAGTGCTCCCATCACAAAAGTTTTACAAAGCAGATTGTTCATCATTCTGTTCTTGTTTTTAGGTATATAGATTATATTAAGTAATGTGACAAAGATAGCGGTTCTCACCTAAAACGTTGTGTATTTTTCGACTGAAAAGGTGCATTATTTATTTTCGCCTTCTATAAACTCAGTTTTTCGTGTACGAGAACGAGCGTTTTCGTGCACGATAACGATTTTTTTTGCCATTTATTTGCACTTGAAACAAAAATTGCAGGAAATTAGACGAAAAATGTATTGATTTACATCAAATAATGTGTATTTTTGGCCCCAGAAATAAGAATTAATAATTTTAAATCAACGTATCATGAGTTTAAATCAAAATGCAATGGGAAAGATGACCAACTACAGGTGGACCATCTGTGCCATGTTATTTTTTGCGACAACAGTAAACTACCTTGACCGCCAGGTGCTGTCATTGACGTGGAAAGACTTTATCGCTCCCGAGTTCCATTGGACCGACAACGATTACGGTACCATTACCTCTATCTTCTCTCTTATTTACGCTTTCAGTATGCTATTTGCCGGTCGCTTCATCGACTGGATGGGAACTAAAAAAGGTTATTTGTGGGCTATCGGCGTATGGTCATTTGGTGCTTGTCTTCACGCTGTTTGCGGTTATGCTACCGAATTGTGGGTAGGATTGGAAAGTTCGGATGCACTGATTGCTGTAGAAACCGGTTCTGCAATGGCACTCACCATTGCAACAGTCAGCGTTTACTTCTTTATTGCTGCCCGTTTTGTTTTGGCACTTGGTGAAGCGGGTAACTTCCCGGCAGCCATCAAAGTTACCGCTGAATATTTTCCAAAGAAGGACCGTGCATACGCAACCAGTATTTTTAATGCCGGTGCTACGGTAGGTGCACTTGCAGCACCTGTCACGATTCCACTATTAGCCAAATATTTTAAAGAGATCGGTATAGGAAACGGTTGGGAAATGGCTTTCATCGTGATCGGTGCCCTCGGTTTCATCTGGATGGGTATGTGGGTGTTCATGTATACAGAACCCGCCAAGAGCAAACATGTGAATAAGGCTGAGCTGGAATACATTGAACAAGATAAGCACGAAGAAGGTGTTGCCCCTGTAGAAGCAGGAAAAGAAGAAAAGAAAATGAGCTTCCTGCAGTCTTTCTGTTACAAACAAACCTGGGCTTTCGCATTCGGCAAGTTCATGACCGACGGTGTCTGGTGGTTCTTCCTTTTCTGGACTCCTGCATATATCAGCGACGTTTACGGCTTCTCATCAGATAGTTCTACGGCCATGCTGCTGATTTTTGTTCTTTATGCAATTACTATGTTGTCTATTTATGGTGGTAAACTACCTACCATTATTATGAACAAGACAGGCATGAACCCTTATGCAGCACGTATGCGAGCCATGTTGATTTTCGCATTCTTCCCTCTGTTGGCGCTGTTCGCACAGCCATTGGGTTCTTACTCTTATTGGTTCCCGGTTATCATTATCGGTATCGCCGGTGCAGCTCACCAGTCTTGGTCAGCTAACATCTTCTCAACCGTAAGTGATATGTTCCCTAAAACAGCTATTGCAACTGTAACAGGTATTGGTGGTATGGCTGGTGGTATTGGTTCATTCCTTATTAATAAAGGATCCGGTATGTTGTTTACCTATGCCGCCGGAACTACAATGGCAGACGGAACGGAAGTGGAAATGACAAAAGACCTGCTGAAACAAGGTGCGCAGTATGTGCGTCCCGCCATGGAATTCATGGGTTTCTCCGGCAAACCGGCCGGATATTTCATCATCTTCTGCATCTGTGCAGTAGCATATTTGATTGGTTGGGTTGTAATGAAGGCTTTGGTTCCGAAATACAAACCTATTACACTGTAATAATTAGAAAAAAAGAATTGAGTTCTTTATAGACGAGAGGGTGCACTTCATTCAATGAAATGCACCCTCTTTATTTATACCATCATTCCGACCAATGACAATATTATACAAAATTCAAGCCATTTCATTGGAATATATCAACTTATTATTTACATTTGTAGCAAAATCAGCCAGCCCTGTGTAGGGATGGTGGGATTTACAAAAAGACGTTTACAAGCGTTATCTTCCAGCGTCGAATCTCGCAAGTTTGATCTCAATAGAAGATAGGGCAACGAAGAACGTCCACAAGGGTGTATTATGTCCTGACCTCATTGAGATGTAGTTCCAAAGTGAATTCATCATTGAGATCTGTGTATATATTCATCATGGCGTGGGCTGGCTGCGTTGCTTATCCTATTGGGAGGGCAATGCGAGAGCCTGATGCTGGGATAAGCAAATGTACATGGCATCCCACGTCTTTTATTTTAAAACGACAAACATTCTGCCCGGGGATTGTCACAGAGCATAAATAAACTCATGCACATCGGACAGCTCATATTTCAGAAAATGAAAGAACGTCATATCTCAGTAGTAGATTTGGCAAAAAAGATGAATTGTAGTCGAACCAATATCTATAAAATCTTTGAAAAAGAATCCATTGACACGCAATTACTCTTTAGGTTTTCCATCATATTAGACTTTGATTTCTTCAATTGCTATTCCCGGGAAATATGCCTTAAAAAGAAAATGCAATCATAAACCATAGCCACGCCACTTCTTTCGCAACAATGGCGCCAAGGAAATGTACCCGATATATTTACATGTCAACTAATCAGACACATTATTTTCTCATTTTAGTCCGATTTTTTAAGAATTTTGCAATATTCTTTTTTCGCAAAGTAAAAAGGTAAATCACTTTTTATTCTGCAACAGGTATAGAACAACGTTTTTATTAAAAATTATGAGAAACATTATCACATGTAACTACTCAGGTATCTTTTCCTGAAAATTGAAAAAGTAATCCAAACTCTCTTA